>Ga0326727_10000299_pt1:97500-208723 | contig 208723 bp, 212 predicted proteins | sample MB2enrmetagenome_FD_207643 | JGI IMG/M metagenome (GOLD analysis project Ga0326727, IMG submission 207643) | Lab enriched peat soil microbial communities from McLean, Ithaca, NY, United States - MB29MY | ecosystem: Environmental > Terrestrial > Soil > Wetlands > Peat | place... | reverse complement strand
CCACCCTTCGCTGCTCGGGTGAGCCCACAAGAAATAATCCGCCAAATGACCAGAACGCCTGGCCACCCATTGACTGACGCGGCTCTTGGTCAGCGATAATGACCTTTCTGCCCGCTCGGACAAGTTCCGATGCAGCCACCAAGCCCGCCAAGCCCGCACCGACTATAATCACATCCGCTTCAGTCTTCATACTTTAAGACTCCACCCTTACCGAATGAAGGAAAAATCTATTTCCCTTCTCCCAACACGGATTATTTTAGATGATCTGCATTGACAATGAAATTGAAATTTTAAGGGGAGCAGCAAACTTAATAATCCTTGACGATTGAAAGAAAATATTAAATTTTTGAACACGGCTTAACACCATAATATCAATGGAAAAATAAGGATATGTTACGTATAGGTGGGAGGAGCCCGCAAAGTGCTTCTTCCTTGTAATCGTTTGACATTGACATTTTTGATTTATACAAGCTTTCAAATCGTAATAATTAAAATAGCAGAATTGATACTTAACATGCGGTATATGTTCTGGGGGGCAGGTCATTCCTCAATGGGTAACAATTCCCCATCATGTGAGGAAGATCTCTACAAAATCCGGGGCATTGCTTATCATGATCAGATGCCACTTTTAAAATATCTCTTTTAATTCAATAAATTAAAATCAAATCTTTATATGAGGCCAGAGGGTACGATCCTTGCCCATGCATTGGTGATCTTGGCTAATCATGGGAGCTTGATGATGGCAAGGCTAGTGCTGGTTCTGATGGCGGTTTGCATTATATCAACACCTTGCCTTGGAACAGGTGAAGAAGCGGTACCATCCAAAAATCCGATAGGCAATCCAGCTCAAACGGCTCCCCACAAGATCCCCAGACTGGCAGCTTCAGCCAAGATCGTTGACATTACGGATACCACAATCCGGGTTGAGCGGACGGTGAAGGGCAACGAGGAGGCAATGGATCTTGATCTTGAAAAACCCGCAAAGGGGATCAAAAGCGGGGACAAAGTCAGAATTCATTACATGGAAAAAGATGGCAGACTCGTAGTGATAAAGATTACCAAGATTAACATGAAACTGAAAGCGCCGGCAGTCAACAAAGAAGGTAATGTTGCCGGCGAGCAGAATGCCATTGGCTCCAAAGGGAGGTAGGTACCTGGCGAAATTTTAACCAGGAAGTGTCATAAAAAATCTGAGAAGAGGAGGAAGGTAAGATGAAGCGTTTAGTCGTTCTTTTAGTAGCCGTGTTGTTCGCATTTTCCGTAACCGCGTTTGCACAGGAGCAGCCAGTAGCACCAACGGCGGCAGCTCCAGCGGCAGCTCCAGAAAAGGCCCCCATGAAGGCGGAAAAAAAAGAAGTAAAGAAGGCCAAGAAAGCCAAGAAGGCCAAAAAAGAAAAGAAAGCAGTTAAGAAAGAAAAGAAAGAAGCAGCTCCAGCCGCCCCTGAAACCAAGTAATTGATCGACCGAAATTTTTATCTGAAAAAACGGGGTACAGGGATTGATCATGAATACTCTGTACCCCGTTTTTTATGGCACAGGCAGTTCACACAACCAGATAAAAACCGATGATTACCAATCTCAGAACCTGTTCACCAAGCAAATCCTTTTTGATTGGCTTATTTTTCTGTTTCGATTGCCCCTGACCATAAATAGTAAAATCCCGCTTTAAGGTTGAGGCTGTCCAGCAGATTGATGTTGATGACTGAAATTTTCTGGTCATCAGTCATCATGGCAGCACTGTTATAATAATTGTCTTCAGGAAATTCGTCACGCCGATACACAATGAGGCGCGCATCATCCGGCACTCCTGCCAATTTCTTTGCATCCGTCACTGCATCGCTCAGATAACCGATCTTGTCCACCAATCCAATCCTCAGGGCATCATCTGCAAGAAAAATGCGGGCTGTGGCTATTTCTTCCAGTGAAGGTTGCGGCAGGTTACGGCGATTTTGGACCAGCTTTATGAACCGTTCCCCAAAATCATCCACTGCCTTCTGCATGAGTTTCAATTCCTCCGGAGTACTCTCCCGAAATGGAGAGCCCATATCTTTATTTTTCCCATGTGTTTGCACATCAACACTTACACCTATCTTGTTCATCAGGCCTTCAACCTTGGGTTGCAGGAATATGACACCTACAGACCCGGTAACAGTCGTAGGATGTGCAATGATCATATCCGACGGAAGGGCAACATAATAGGCGCCTGATGTTGCCAGATCCATCATGGAGGCAACCACTTTTATTCCTGCCTTTTGCTTGTATGCCGAAATCTCATGATACAGAATATCACTGGCCGTTATCGTACCGCCCGGTGAATTGATTTTGAGCAGAATGGCTTTGATGTGCTTATCCTTTTCAGCTTTATGCAACTGGGACACGATCTGCTGCACCATGCTCGGGGATGTCATCATAAAACCCCTTTTGGAGGCATCGGATATGATACCATTTACAGGAATCAGCAAGATTTTGTCAGCCCCTGTCCCCTCGAGTGTGTACTCTTTCAGAGGTTCCATTCCCTCTCCGAACAAATTGATCCTCGGACCTGAACAAGCAGTCAGCAAAACCAAAATGATGATCACCGCTAGATAATAAGTTCTTCGCATACAACATACCTCCTTCAATAATGGTAGCGTACCCATAACAACCGTCAATTGACATTATTCCGTAACATAATATGGTGCCGAATGCTAAGATATATTAATTGCGTAATGATTGTCGATTGAGAGGTGATTGGCAGCAAATATTTACTGTTGTGTGAGCATAAAACATCATTTATGATTTCCTATGAAAGTGAAATTTGTAGATTCGCAAAAGCAATTTAACCTCATCAGCGCTGTTATCCTACTGATTTAATTGGACAGTGCTGCTGTGGTTTATCACACGACATCACAGGCCAAAGGGATGAGAGAGGGCAAAGGCACAGCCGTTACAAAATAGGCATGATGGTTATCCCGAAATTGGCAGTCAAAACAGAATGTTCGCAGGGGTTGCAAAACTGGGCGCTTGATTATAGGCCCCCAGCGGGGCGGAGATTCATGAATCGATCAAGCCCCGAGACGGCGACATTGTGGTCACAAAGAGGCGTGTCAGTGCATTTGCCGGATCAGATCTGGACCTCATTTTACGAGCTCGGCAGATCAAGAGGTTGGCGCTTTTCGGCATCGCCACCAGTAGGGTTGTCCTGTCGACCTTGCGGCAAGCGGCGGATATGGACTATGAATGTATGGTGCTGGAAGACCTTTGCGCTGACCAGAATGCGGATGTTCATCAATGTTTGGTTGGCAAAGTTTTCCCCCGACAGGCTGCAGTGATGTCTGCGGAGGAGTTTATGGCGCTCCTGACTGAGAATTGAGAGGCAGAAAACTGTACGCATTGTTGCGACTGTGAGGAGGGATCATGGCTTATCAGACCATTCAGGTAGAAGAAGTACAGGATAAGATAGGAATCATCACCTTAAACCGACCTGAAAAAAGTAATGCAATTTCCATTCAAATGAGACGGGAAATCACAAATTGCATGGAGCTCTTGGAAAATAGGGATGATATTGGCGTTGTCATTATAACAGGTACCGGCACGGTCTTTTCTGCGGGGTTCGACCTGAAAGAATTCAGCCAGCCTGATCTGTTGAAAGAAATTTATGAGTCATCGGCTATTTATCACAGGGTTATATGGCATTTTCCAAAACCAATTATTGCTGCCATCAATGGTCTGGTACTCGGCGGTGGCTTCAACCTTGCCATCCTCTGTGATATGAGAATCTGCAATTATTCAGCCTCGTTTGGGCATCATTGGGCAATCGCTTCCTGGCAACCTTGCCCCCTTTTTGATCGATGATGGCCACATAATTGTTGTTTGCATGCAAATCAAAAGCTGTGTAAAATCCCATAAGGCACCTCCCTAAGGTAAAGATTGGTCTCTTTCCCGGAGCATAACAGAACGTATCCATCCCTGCTATGCTCACGAGGTGCCTTTTTATGATTATCAACAATTATGTAATTTGATCTGCTGTAAAATAAGTTTTCATTTGGAGAATCGTAAAGATGATCCTAATGAGTTTATAGGCAATAGTAAATAATGCCTTCCCGAAGAGGTTCCCTTGAAGGGATCACTTATAAAAGCCCTCTGGTTGCGCCACCCAATAATCCCTTATTTTCATTTCCCCTCCGAACAGGTTACATAAAGTTTTTTACCCGGTGAAGCAGGGATGGAAATGTTTGCATGCCTCAGTTGAGTGTGTTATTACTATTCAAGATCTACAAAATAGTTATTATATGCCTGAGACACTCTGTGTAGTCAGGTTTCCGGACGGAAACTAACTAAAGACACTGGAGATGGCGCTTATGTCCAGAAGACCGAAATGGTGGCTTGTCTTCCTGGCCAAGATATGGCCGATTACATGGTTGAGTGCAAAAGCAACGAAACTACCTGTAATCGGACCGGTGTTTGCGGCATCCGTACTTCCATTGTTTTCCAAGAAAAACCTGCATATCTCCTATATTCCAATCAATGAACCTATTGGCGATCCTGTGAGTACTCCACTGCCGGTAATGATCGTTGAGGACTTGCTCCACCGCTCTCCCCACAGGGTAATCATTGACCGATGCACTTGCAGAGACGCGAAACAGTGCTCAAACCATCCTGTTACCATGGGTTGCACGCTCATTGGAGAAGGTGCAAAAGAGATCGATCCGCGTATTGCACGTCATGTGAGTGTGGAGGAGGCTATTGATCATCTTCACGATGCCCTGAAATCGGGTTTGATGCCTATGATGGGAAGAGTCAAGCTCGACAATCTCATCTGGGGGGTACGTGACCGCGGCAAGTTGCTGACCATCTGTTACTGCTGCCGATGCTGTTGCACGATTCTTCAGTCCGGAAGGTATCTTCCCGACAAGGCAGCGGCTTCTATTGTTCCCCTTGAAGGAGTTGACATCATAGCCTATCCTGACAAGTGCAAAGTTTGCGGTGCTTGCGAAAAAGAATGTTTTGTCGGCGCCATTCACATGGATGGTAAGATCGTTGTAAGAAATATGACCCTATGCAAACACTGTGGCCGTTGTGCAACCGTATGCCCTCATGGCGCCATTCAAATCTCCCTGAAGAATCCAAAGGCTACAATGGATAGCCTTATGAAACGTATAGACAGCATTGTCAACTACGAGTGATGGCAATATGAACATTCTTCGATATGGTCCCAACAAGCAGTTCGTCAAGTTATCGGTCACCCTATCGTGGCCGCTGATGAAGGCTGCCAAGATCCTCAGCAATTATCCAGTATTGAAATGGGCCATCAATCCGTTTTTTGCTTATCCTTTCAACGAGATAACTTCGATACCGATCAATGTGGCCGTTCCCGCTCCCGATAGTGTGGCCATTCCCAACAGAATCATTGAAAAACTTGTTTTGCAGGCAGCAGATATTTTCATTCTTGATGAATGCATCTGTCGCGGTTTGCTGAGGTGCAAAAATCACTCACTGAATATTGGCTGCATGGCGCTGGGAAAGGCTGCCGATAGAATGCATCCGTCTCATGGCCATCACGCCACGAAAGAAGAGGCCATAGCCCATATCCGAAAGGCTGCAGCATCGGGATTGGTGGCCAATGTTGCCCATACGTGGATTGATCCGGTGGCTTTCGGGTTAACCAGGTTCAACCACCTGATGTTTATCTGTTTCTGTGACGATTGCTGCTGCCTTTACCGGACGCACATGAAGAATAGAGGGCCAAATCTTGATAAGGCCTGCAAATCGCTTCCCGGACTCTACATTGTCCGTGATGAAACAAAATGCAACGCATGCATGGTCTGCGCTGACAACTGTTTTGTTGCGGCAGTTCAAATAGTGAATGACCGCCCCGTTATTACGGAGGCCTGTAAGGGTTGCGGGAGATGTGTGGCTAATTGTCCGACAGGCGCTCTATCTATTTCTGTGGCCAATGAGGATGAAATTTTTCAGCGAATGATGGAACGGATTAACCAGGTAGCGGATATCACGTAAACAAGGGCACAATCGGACGATTTTTCTCGTAAGAAAGCGATATCTTATCAAATTAAAAAAGAATCTAATTCCAAGATTTATCAAACGCACGGATTAAAAGGAGGGAATGATGAAAAAAATACTATTCGCCCTTTTCATTTTCATGTCTTTTGCGGGCTATTCCCTGGCGGAGGAAATAGTAATACAAGTGTATCTGGTAACTGATCAAGGTATAGGCAAGAACATTGGCACCGTGACCGCCACCGATAGCCAGTATGGTCTTATTCTCGTCCCACAACTAAGCGATCTCTCCCCCGGCATACATGGATTTCATGTTCATCAGAATCCTGATTGTAGCCATGCCATGAAAGATGGCAAGCATGTTGCGGCTCTTGCTGCAGGTGGGCATTATGACCCCCTAAAATCCGGCAAACATAAAGGGCCATACGGAAAAGGACACCTGGGAGACTTACCCGCCCTTTATGTAGCTGAGGACGGCAAGGCAACACTGCCCGTTCTCGCACCACGTCTGAAAGTCTCAGACCTTAGAGGGAGGTCATTGATGATTCACGCTCGTGGCGACAATTATTCAGACTATCCTGAGACGCTCGGCGGCGGCGGAGCCCGCGTTGCCTGCGGCGTAATAAAATGAAACGATGTATTTTGACGGTCTAATGCCGGAGTATGGTCTAAATACTAGCATAGGCTTTCTTTTTTTCCCATATTCTCCTGACGTAAAGAACAACAAGATGATTTAGTGACTGTATATTGCCACAAGCTTCGTCGCCAAGGTCTGTTAGTCTGGATAAACTGGCATAGGATATTTGCAGAGCGATTTAGGCGGGAATCATGGAACATGTGCTACAGCAAAAATTGAAACGTGTGGGATTGGCATGACAATATTTGACACGTACCTTGCGGCAAGCATCACGATCTTCGTCTACATGACTGCACTGTTCGTCATTGCGATCATCCGGAAGGACAATAGCGTTGCCGATGTAGCATGGGGCATAGGCTTCCTCACAGTAACCTGTGTGACCCTTCTCGTCCATGGCGCCTTCGGAGCTCGCAATTTTATCGTTGCTGGAATAGTTACAGTATGGGGATTGCGATTGGCCATTCGAATTTACTTAAGGAACCGCGAGCATGGAGAGGACTGGCGGTACCGCAAATGGCGCGAGGAATGGGGACGGTTTTTTATGCTGCGCAGCTACCTGCAGGTTTTCCTGCTGCAGGGGGGGGTGTTACTCATCAACATCAGCCCGGTCATGATCATCAATTCCTCGGTTGTCCCAGGCCTCACATGGACTGATGCAATGGGCATCGCGTTGTGGTGCATGGGCTTCTTTTTCGAATCGGTCGGTGATTATCAGCTGGACCGATTTGTCCGCGACCCCGGTAACCGCGGAAAAATCATGAACCACGGTCTATGGAGATATTCCCGTCACCCCAATTATTTTGGCGAAGTGACCATGTGGTGGGGCATTTTCATCATCGGGGTTTCGGTTCCTAATGGTATTTTCGGAATGCTCGGGCCAATCGTGATCACAACAATGATTTTGTTCGTATCGGGTATCCCTATGACGGAACGTCCGATGAAGGAAAATCCCCTGTTCCAGCAGTATTGCCGAGAGACCAGCGCCTTTTTCCCCTGGTTTCCGAAAAAAGCTAGGAAAGATGATCGACTGGTATAGGCACTGCCCTACCTGAAAGAATACCAAAACGTGAACAGCACGCCATACACAAACAGGTAGAACCGATAAAAATTCCTGAAGCGGATATATTCTGCCTCACCAGGGTACATGGTGGTGAATAGCGCCTTTGTCTCCTTGATGAAGACCGGCTTGATGTTAATGAACCAGCTGTCAGTGCGGTATACGATTTTACGGAACTTGCTCCGGTAATATCCCAGTGGAATTCCCCATGTAAAAAAAGAATACACCAGATATTATTTTTTGTTGCAACGAGCAGTTCCTTCATAAGTATCTTCCAGCCGTATTATCTCAATGAACGATCATACCGGTAATAGATATCGACTACGGGATTTTCTGTTTTGCCGTTCACCTTGCGCTTGAGCAAGCTTTCCCCGTGGATTTCCAGCAGTCGCTTCGTTTCCAGATCGTACACCAACTCGACCGGGGCCACCAGGAGCCTTAAAAAATACTGGCAATATCCATTTTCAGGACCGCAACTCCTTTGCGCGCGTATGGTGAATCATCCAGCTTCCTGATCTGGAAACGGGCAATCCGCTGCAATGTCATAGCGGGTAAATGAAAATAGACGGTCTCTACGCCGAGGAGCAAATTCCATTGCCTCTGCACAAAATCAGTAAGGGTAGGTCCCATCACGAGGTCGGATGTATAATCATCTTCACCATGCTTATCCATATCACCCCGGGAGAAGCTGAATACAATCTTGTTGCCTTCTCTTTTCAGAGCACAGCCATAGATAGAATAGGTTAAATCGACATAGTGCTTCTCGAAAATTCCGTTTCCCATGGTTACCTCCTCTACCGTGGATTCGCCGCCTTCAGCACTGGTGTAAAAATGCCGCAAGGCGGTTGTATCGCCGTTGATTGAGATACTATTGTGCTGCCGGAATAGGAGCACTTGTCGGTTTTTTCCCGCGAGATATACATCGCCGTGGAAGAGCTCTTCCGCGTATGCACTTTTCAATGTCGCAAGGATCATTAGCGCTAGGATGACTGAACACAGGATAAATGTTACTTAAGATCATTGTCATTCTATTCTGAAGGCGAGGCACTACCATATTGATAGATTCCTTTTTGGATAATATCCCGAGTTGCTTTTTTGAAGTCCTCAATATTCCCAGTAAAGTCATCCAGATGCATTGGAGGATGAATAATCATTGTGACCCGCCCTGGATAAAGCTTCAGTGTATCGGGCGGCAGAATTTTAGCCGTACCGATGATTGAAACAGGAAGCACGGGCAGATTCAACTCAGATGAGAGGATAAAGGCACCGCTTTTAAACGGAAGGAGTTCTCCTGTTCTGCTGCGTGTGCCTTCGGGAAGCATCATCAGGGATACCCCGTTGACCAGCCTTTCCTTTGCAGCGAGGAGGCTGGCATAGGCGGCTGACGGGTCAGATCTGTCGATGTATATATTGCCCCCAAGCTTGCCAGCCAGTCCAAATAGAGGGATGCGGCGTAGCTCAACCTTCATCGCCCACTTGATATCAATGCCAAGAAAGCCATACAATACCAAGATGTCGTAAAGGCTACTATGATTGGCAGCTATAATATAGGATTGCCCCTTGGCAATGTTGTCCCGACCAAGAACGGTGACCCGGATCGGGGTCATGAAACAACTAAAGCGCGACCACCAGACCCCCGTTGTCCGGCTTGTCGTATTGGGGTCAGTAAAAACCAGGATCAGCATTCCGAGAAGTATGAAAAAGACGATTGAAAGGATGAAGAATGGAAGGAAGATGAGCCACTTGTATGGTTGATAAAGGATATAAAGCGGCTTGGTCACTTTCATACTTTTCCCCATTTGGACCAATTTTCGGGGGGTAGGTTATTTACAATCCATTATAGATGCTTTAATTTACAATAAGTATTATAAAAGCAAAAGGAGGAATCATGAAGCTTGACGAATATTTTGAAAAGAACGAAGGTGTCGGTGTGCTTTCCACAGCCGACCACAATGGCAAAGTGAATGCGGCGATCTATGGCAGGCCGCATTTTATGGATGAACAAACGGTTGCCTTTATTGCCGCTGATAGACTAACCCATGCCAATTTGCAAACCAATCCCCATGCTGTTTATCTATTTAAAGAAGATGGCCGTTACGAAGGCCAGAGACTATACCTTACCAAGACCCATGAAGAGAAGGATACTCCTCTGATTGAAGAGATCCGCCGGAAAAAGTATAGGGAAGTGGAAGGTAAATACAAGACAGGATCCAAGTTTCTTATGTATTTTAAAGTGGACAAAGTGCTGCCATTAATCGGTGAGGATAAATAATATCGTTTGTATTCGTTGGCTAACTTTTTGGAAACTTTGTCGGCTTCCAGAAGGTATTATTAAATACGTCTGCAGGTCAGGGATGATTCTGCCCTTTTTGTTCATTTCAGATCGTAATCGTCAACTCCCAGAACTATCTCAGATTAAGGACTTAGAGGAGGAGATATCCGCACTTTTGCCGATAAGGAATTTTAAAAATTCAAGGCCATGTCAAACTGATTGCTTCCTTCCTTGTAATCGAGCGACTCACCATTTCCATCAGAATACATGCTTTCTTCCTGCAACAGAGCGACTTATTATTTCCTCCAAAATGCGAGCTTTCAATTGGTAATCATCGATACAACCAAATAAAAAAAGCAGGGTCATTTCTGACCCTGCCGTGACATATCTAGTTGCTTCTTATACAGGGTTACGCTTCAATTACTCGGCCGGGATAATTCACTCGCTAGATTCTTATCAATCAGCATTATCTCGATCCGGCGGTTCTTCTGTCGTCCTTCCCGTGTATCGTTCGGAGCAATGGGGTCATATTCGCCTCTCCCGGACGGAACCATGCGCTGAGGGGGTATCCCAACATCTTGCAGATAGCGAACCACTGTGGTCGCCCGGGCGACTGAAAGCTCCCAGTTCGTCGGGAACCTTCCCTGCAATGATTTGGCTACCTTCACGTTATCCGTATGGCCCACAACTCGGATGACCTTGTTCTCATATCCTTTCAGGGCCTCACCAACTTTTTTCAATACTTCCTTGCCGCCCTTCTTCAGTGTTGCCGAGCCAGAATCGAAGAATATCTTCTCCGCAAGTTCCACTGTCAGCATGTTTTGATACTGCTTCACTTGGAGCTGGCCTTTCTCTACTTCCTTTGACAGATCCTGTACCAGCGATTCGTATTGTTTCTGCTGCTTTTGGCTTGCAGTGAGTAAAGATTCCTTCTGCTGCTGCAGGGATCCCACTTGCTGATCCAAGGAACCCACCTGCTGCTTCATTTCCGTGGTTTTCTGCTCCAAGGACGCGATCTGCTGTTGCAAAGTAGTGTTCTGTCGTTCAAGTGCTTTTTTCTGAGTTTCTAAGGCAGTATTTTGCTGTTGCAATGTTGAGACCTCGTTATTTTTCATCGCTTCCATCTTCTTATAGGTGCCAGTGCTGACGCAGCCGCTTGAGATGAATCCTACCGTGAGAAAAGCAATGACAGCGCGAAGATACTTATTCATACATTTACCCTCCTTTGTCCTTTTAGTCATTATTATGAATGGCTCATCCTCTAACGAAACGGTAATTAAACCAACAATTAACATAGATAAGAACTCAAAATCAAGATCGTATTACCATAAATGTAATTGCTGAAAATCCTCGTTGTATGAAGTGAAAATTATATAGGCGTCTTTATTTTTTTGAAATGCAGGTTTAGGACATGGCATACTCTCCCGTCGTGATGCGCATGGCTGATGGCCAAAGTTAATCTCTTTCCATCCGTAATATTCAGTTATTATGAATACCCACTACTGAACAGTAGTAAGTGACATCGATTAAACGGAGTGCATTCTTTCTTTTATTTTTTGAAGAAGTCACATATATAAGGCTAAGGGGATCCATAAGCTGCTATCCATATCGCCGCTAACCCCCCTTTGACGACTTCTCCCTATGGGTGGCCAGACAGCTTTTTTGACGGCTTTTAGGTCCTCAGAACGGATTTTAATGGATAAATAGTGCAATAAAATCAGGTGGAATACGCTCTTTTTCGGCCTTTCACGTCACCGGTCTTTTTAAAGTGCACAATTTGGAGTAATGAGAAGTAAGCTGCCCTGACCTGTATTTGACCTGACAGACATTGTCAAAAGAAGTCCTGACGTGGTTACCTCTTTCTCCTACTACTTTTTAGTGGTGGTTATTAATGATAACTGAGGATTTCGGAGCGAAACAGTGTAACGAAATGATTACCGGTATGATGAACGAGTCCGGTGGATTGGTTTGTTGGCCGGTGCAATATCTTCCTTTTTTTAACATATTTCTGTTTGGCTTTCTTTCTGATGATTTCAAGTTCTTGTTTGAGACGATCAATTTGTTTTTCAATCTATTTTGTTTGGTGTGGATTTTCATGTATGGTGTAGCCCCGCTATACTTGAGATATTCACGACCTGATACAAATATGGATCGCCATGCTCCCCAACAACGGATGACCATAGATCTTCCCTTTTCGGTACTGCTGCCTTTTGTAGCACTGTGGTTATGAATACCAATTACTTTTCACTCACACAATTCGACTTAAATATGGCTTTGAATCTAGACATGGCATCACAGTAAATTACACACATGCACTCCGCTGGCAAATTTTCAAATATATTCACTCATTCCGTATGATTAAACGATAGCAAGTTCCTTCTCTAGTTTTTGTAAACCATCCATCCGCACCGCATCTCATGTCAATCTCCATGGCCTTTCTCAAATGCTCTTGGCTGGCTTTGTTGAGATTTTTAATGCTTAAACGTTCGCGAATCGGACATATTTATTTTTTCAAGCGATAGGAAAGAGCAGTTACAAGGCAGCCGTATCCGTATTTCATGCTGCGCATGAAATTAATGGAAGAGGCTTCCGGAAAATATTTTGCCGGACAACTGATCTCGCCTATTGTATAGCCTAGCCCGACAATTTGAACGATCATCTGGTTATCAAAAACAAAATCATTTGAATAACCTTCAATCGAAATTTCCTTCAAGAGCTTTCTGGAAAATGCCCTGTAGCCTGTATGATATTCGGATAGTTTACCACCAATAATCATATTCTCCGTGAAGGTCAGAAAACGATTGGCTACATACTTCCAAATTGGCATGCCTCCCTTCAACGCCTGCCCCCCAAGTATCCTAGATCCCAGAACGCAATGGTAAAGGCCGTTGCCAATCAAACTGGCCATGGCAGGGATCAATTTCGGTGTATACTGATAGTCGGGATGAACCATGATGACAATATCTGCCCCTTCTTCCAAAGCCAACTTGTAGCATGTCTTCTGGTTTGCCCCATAACCCATATTCTTTTCATGAACGTACGTTCTAACCAGCGGCAAACTTCTCGCTATGGCAACCGTCTCATCCTGGCTGTTGTCGTCTACAAGGATAATCAAATCGGCTATGCCCTGATCAATGACCTCGTCATATGTTTGACGTAACGTTTTGGCGGCATTGTATGCGGGCATAACTATAATAACTTTTTGATTATTAAACATGGTACACACCAAGTTGGTTTATTTGTTTAGTCTTTTGCGCTTAATAAAGTGTACCCTAAATCAAGTTAAGGATAACATCTACTAATATTATTTCAAGTATGTTTTATATTCCCATATGTTTATTATGTGGTCAAAGCAAGTTATTATAGAACCATACGAATCTTGAACTCCCGCTAATAAAGCAACTGCAACATTTGGAATATTTTCCTTTATGCTCGTGTAGATCCTTTTTTATCTGGTATTTTCTTCTGCAATTCTTTCTCTCCAGCTATACGGCATATTCCCCTATTATTTGAGACCATGTTTTCGTTGCGTTGAAAGAAACTCTTGCAGACCTTATCAGTGTACAGGCGGATTAGCTACTATATCCATAAAAGCAACGGTACAAAGGGGTCTTTTGCAAACTACAAACTAAACTGTAACGCACCAAGCTTTAACTTCATGAATAGGCATCATAAAACCTTCCATGAGGAGATGAAAAATTTTGGCAATATCTTTCACAGTATGCAGGCCAGATTGATAAAATCCTTCTGCTGGGGCGAATAATGAGAATGGCGGATCTTATGTCGATGTCTGCCAACAATAAATATCTAGGAAAATTACCTGTAATTTAAAACTAATTTTTGAGGCTGTGAGTCTGAACGAATGAAACACAACCAATAAGGAGTTGAAAACACCAGAGTACGGAGGCTCACGGATGAATCAGGCATTGTTCAGAATTTTTTCGATTCATCATATCCAACGTGGGTGATACATTAAGTGGGGTTTCCAGCTTGAAAGGTTTGAACATACAAGAATATATATATATTCAAGACATCATACGAAATAACGACTGCAATCAATGATTATTCTCGAAGAGCGAGGGTGTTTTGATGATCGAGGATAGAAGCATCCGAAAATATCACTTGATTTATAGCTGGGTGTGTATTATTAGCCAACGCCATATTTAAATACTCCTTGCCCGGATCTCCTATCCGGGCTTTAGCCGAGAGGAGGAACCATGAAAAGATACGAAACTATCTTTATTGTTCAAGCTGACCTTCCAGACGAAGACATTAACAGCACAATAGACCGTTATCAAAACATCCTAACAAACTTGAAAGGCACACTGATCAACGTGGAGCGTTGGGGCAAGAAAAAAATGGCCTATGCCATCGGAAAAAAGAACAGGGGGTTTTACACGCTTCTGGATTATGCCAGCCAGAGCAATGTTGTTTCAGAGCTTGAGAGAAACTTTAAAATTGACGACAAAGTCCTCAAGTACATGACCATCTTGAAGTCTGAAAAGGTCAATTGGGAACAGATCGAAAAAGAGCGGGCGGAGGCAAAACGTAAAGAAGCGGCTATCGAGGAATCACCACCCAAGTCTAATATTGCTGAAGAATACCCGGGAAATGGCTCAGAAGAAAATAAACCTGCTAACACGGTAATAACTCACGAAGCCTTTGAAGCTGCCGCTAAGGAAGGGAGAAGAAATAATGACAGAACAAGCAAGAAGTCCGAAACCCACGGGTCGTCCTAGTGGAAAAACCCAGAAGAAATTCTTTCACAAGAAAAAATTTTGTCGGTTTTGTTCGGACTCCGATATCGTTATAAACTATAAGGACCCTGGTGCCCTGCGCAATTACTTAACAGAGCGCGGAAAAATCATGCCGAGGAGGATTACGGGCAATTGCGCCAAACATCAAAGAGAGATTACCGTTGCGGTTAAACGAGCGAGAATGATTGCATTGTTGCCTTTCATCGTCAAGGAAAGCTGATATGGCTGACAATGGTTTTTTTTGCCCTGGTTGATTCAATTTTCAAAATTGCTTTTTTACATAATTATATGCATCCACATAAACCTTACGAGGGTGGCAAACTCTTCGTTTCCGGATTATAAAACATAGCTTGTGTAGGCCTTACCTGTGGACTTTTCTACTTCACCATTTCTGCTCTCTTTGATGATCAATTGTCAATGACGGAACTCATTCCATATTCACCTTTAACTGACAATTGCTAATTAAAGACATAGAGCCTGAATCAAGTTCGAGGTAACCTATTGTACTAACAAGGAATAATTTACTCGCATCTTATTTAATCAAATGCTGAATTGGCAAGGATTCTCCGGGGTGGATCTGCTTAAGGGAATCTGTTTGACTTGTATTCTCTTTCTTACCGCTACAGCTATTCCTTTTGTAGGAATCGTGTCTGCTGTCTTTATACCCCTCCCTATTATGTATTATGGCATGAAATGTAAGTCGCGACAGGAAATAACTATCTTTTTCTTCTCTTTGGCAATCGGGACTTTAATCTTCCTTTCACTGAAACAACCAACGTCCCTGTTTTTTATGTTTTCGACATTTGCTCTGATCGGCTTAGTACTTCCTGAAACATTCAGAAGGCATCTATCTGTGGAAAAGGTCATCCTGTATCCGGTCATTCTCGCTCTTATTGTTCCCATGATCATCCTCATACTCGCGAGCATTCAGACCAACCAGACACCCTGGTATATCATTTCCGCTCATTTGGATAAGAGTTTTCAGGAAAGCATTAGACTCCTTAGTCAAACCGGAATTTCGTCCGAAGACATGACCACTATCCAGCAGAACTTCTCTGTAATCAAGGAGATACTCACAGATTATTTCCCATCGCTGCTTTTCATCGGGCTGACTTTGGTTGCATGGGCCAATCTACTTCTGGTGCGATATCTCCTCATGAGGGCAGGAATTGATTGTTCTCCTTATTCTGACTTGTCCACATGGAAAGGACCAGACCATCTCATCTGGCTTTTTATCATAGCAGTAGGCGCACTACTCATCCCAGTCAAAGAATTTCAGATCACGGCAATCAATCTGCTGATTCCCTTAAGTTTCACATACTTTTTGCAGGGTCTGGCTATCATGAGCTATTTTTTCAAAAAGAAAATGGTCCCTCTCCCATTGCGTGCAGTTCTGTACATATTCACCTTTACAATTCAATATGTTCCAATTGCAGTTGCTGCTGTCGGTCTTTTTGATTTATGGATTGACTTCCGGAAATACATCGGAGTAAATGATACTGCCCCCCATGACTAAAAAATGAGATAAAAGATGGAGGAATGTTGGCATGAAAGTCATTTTGAAAGAAAATATATCAACCCTTGGCAAGGCGGGAGATGTGGTCAGAGTGTCTGTAGGTTATGCCCGCAATTTTCTGATCCCAAAGGGATTTGTGATGGAAGCTACCACCAAGAATGTTGAAGTCCTGGAGCGCGAAAAAAAGACAATCCTTGCAAAGATAGAAAAGGAAAAGAAAAAGTCACAGTCTCTGGCCGAAAAATTATCTGGTGTATCCTGCACTATAGTGCGGCGCGTAAGAGAACAGGATAAGCTTTTCGGCTCCGTTTATGCGAAAGATATTGAGGAAGTTCTCATGGCACAGGGCTTGGAAGTAAATCGAAAAAATATTATGCTAGACGAACCGATCAAGACCCTAGGAGAGTTTCCGATTAAAATCAAATTGCCGGCCGGTGTGGTTTCCGAGATAAAAGTAATTGTTACACCCCAGCATCAAGAATAATTGTATGAAGGATATCGACGCATCTCTTTATCGCGTGCCCCCACAAAATCTGGACGCCGAGCAATCTGTTCTTGGCAGCATTCTTCTGCATAATCAAGCATTGAACAATGCCCTGGAAATTTTGGACGCCGGTGACTTTTACAGCGAGGCCCATCGGCGCATTTTTCAGGCTATCGTGGAATTGTCCGAAAAGAATGAGCCTTGTGACCTCATTACATTGAGCAATCTCTTAAAAGACAAGAAACTGCTCGACAAAACCGGGGGAATGTCATATCTCGCATCACTGGTTGACAATGTGCCCTCCTCCGCTAATGTCTCCCATTATTCTAAAATAGTTAAAGAAAAATCTATTCTTCGTGGTCTTATAGGCACGGCGACAGAGATAATCCAGAAGAGCTACGATCTAGGAACGGACGTCGATGAGGTGTTAGATCAGGCCGAACACGCTATTTTTGAAATCTCGGAAAATAAAATCAAGCCGGCTTTTTCACCTTTCAAGGTCATTATCAAGGAAAGCATAAAACATGTTGAGAGACTTTACGAACGCAAGGAGCTTATCACGGGGGTGCCGACCGGCTTTGAGAAGATTGACGATCTAACATCGGGGCTTCAGAACTCCGACCTGATCATTATCGCCGGACGTCCTAGCATGGGTAAAACCGCCTTTGCTCTCAGTATAGCAAAATACGCGGCTATTGAGGCTGGCCTCCCGGTAGCGGTGTTTTCTCTTGAAATGGCCAAAGAGCAGCTTGCCCTTAGGATGCTGTCCTCAGAGGCTAAAGTAGATTCTCAGCGTATACGTAAGGGTTTCTTGGGATCGACAGACTGGGAGAGACTCATTGAGGCTGCTAATCGTCTTTCCGAATCTGCAATTTATATAGATGACACGCCTGCAATTACAGTGCTTGAAATGAAAGCCAAGGCACGACGATTAAAAGCTGAAACCGGGTTGGGATTGATCATTCTTGATTATCTGCAGTTGATGCGCAGCGGCACATACAGGGATTCAAGGGAACAGGAAATATCCGAAATCAGCCGATCGCTTAAAGCCCTGGCCAAGGAGTTGAATGTGCCGGTTATCGCGTTGTCTCAGCTTAACCGAAAAGTGGAAGACCGTATAAACCGCCGCCCTCAGATGGCCGATCTCCGAGAATCCGGCGCAATCGAACAGGATGCGGATTTAATCGCTTTTATCTATCGGGACGAAGTCTACAACCACTCGGATGATAATCCTGAAAAAGGAATTGCAGAGATCATTATCGGCAAACAGAGGAACGGTCCCACCGGTATCGTAAAGCTGGCCTTCCTTGAGAAATACACGAGCTTTGAAACTCTGGCTATATCTGAAGAGCCCATACATTAGTTACACGATATTACATATTATATGTGTTAGATCTTCTCTGACTTCCTTCTTTCCTCGGGTGAATAAAATATACCGCAGTAACGGGAAATGAAGCGCAGCACAGCATCTTGGTACACTCAATGCCATTACCCTTCAAGCAGTAAAGGTTCTTTACCTTCATACGCAATAGCATAGCGGAGTTTCTTCAAAGCCTGCTTCTCAATCTGCCTCGCTCTCTCACGCGTGATATGATAGCGGTCACCGATCTCTTGCAACGTCATGGGATGCTCTGCCATAACACGATGCTTTATAATGAAACTTTCCTTTTCACTGAGCTTGGTCATTGCGCCAGTAATATTCTTTTGTACGAGTTCCAACTCCTGTTTCTTAATGAGCCCGGATTCCTGGTCCCCTCCTTCATAAGTGAGATAATCTATATGGGTTGTATCTCCTTCATCACTGATAAAGGCGTCCAGTGAAAGATCCCGATTGCTGAGCCTGAGATCCATCTCCTCAATGTCCACAGTTTTCACACCAAGAGATTCGGCAATTTCCTTAAATTCCGGATTTTTCTCAGAGAGCGTTTCAAGCTTCTTTTTAGCCTGGCTGAGTTTAAAAAATAACTTTCTCTGCGCTTGGGTAGTTCCGATTTTGACGAGACTCCATGTCTTGATGATATAGTTTTGAATATAGGCCCGAATCCACCAGACAGCATATGATATCAACCGATAGCCTTTGTACGGATCAAATTTCTTGACGGCATGCATCAAGCCGATATTGCCTTCCTGAATGAGGTCAGACAGGCGAATCCCGTAATTTCGGTATTCATTGGCTACTTTAACTACAAAACGCAGATTCGACACTACCAATGTTTCGGCCGCTTCGAGATCGTTGTATTTCTTTAAGTTTATGGCAAGCTTGAACTCTTCTTCAGCTGACAAAAGTGGAAAGCGATTGATTTCCGCGATATATAGGTCTAAGCTGTCAGTTGCAACCGGAAGGTCCAAGGGTAACTCCTCCATTTATTTAGCAAAATCATAAAGTTGTGCATTCTTATAAAGTGCTTCGCTTGGAGAGTCAAGGGCTTTTTTCCTTAAGTGTATCCGTATTGACAGACAGGATATCAATCAGGCTTTTTGCTAAATTTTGACGTCCGCTTGTAATAACATCCGTCAACTTATTTATCACGTGATCACGATCTGGGCCACGTTCTGGACCAAACCAAGACCTTTCAATAAATGTAGTTTCTTTTTCCATTCTGCCATTCTTCACTGTATGGTGAACTTCGTAATGTCCTGCTATAGCCAAAAAAAAGTTAAGTTCTGGAGACTTTTTAATCCGCTTCTCTTTGACAATGCCATCCAATACCATACGCAGTTTTATAACATCCTCTGGGTATATTCCAATACTCGCTAATTGCTTAGGCTTGCCCCAGGTCCCATTAGCCATCGGTAGCAGTGCCTTTGATGGTAAATATTTCTTTTCTTTCATTGCTTCCCCTCGCAATCTCCCAGGGGTTACCGGTGATTAAAACTAATAAGAACACTGCTGGACACAGTATTGATACTGATAGCCTTTTTGTGTGCAATCATTCACGCATTTATAATCAATTCGTGGTGTAGAACGCTGTGGTACTTGCGGGGTAGTATTATAGGAGCAAAGTTCCAAACAATATTGATATTGGTAACCTTTACTAGTGCAATCATTTACGCACTTATAGTCCGTTCCTGCATATGCAGGAGAGATAACAAAAAGCGTCAACAATAAAGCATACAGTTTTTTCATGGCCCACCTCCAACGAGTAACGGGGTTTCATGGATGATCACTTACAAATAATGTTTTTTAGTGTATCTGCCAAGGAACCAGAAATAATATAGTCCCATTGTTGTGATGGAAATGATTTTGAGTATAAAACTCTCCCATCTTCATCGTAATCGACAACTGAAATGAAACGACGCATATCTTCTTCACAATTTATCTCGGTTAAGAATTTTATGTGGGATAGTCTATTACAATCAAGACTTGGATTTGTTTCTGAATATTTACTACACAAATCTACTCCGCGCCTCCATAATTGGTTTTTATTACTAAATTTTACTGTTTCCCATACTTTCATAATTCCCGATTTTCGTTTGATACTGTCCTTGTCATAATAGAATTCATTCCCGTCTTGATCGTTAGTATACTTTATTTCTTCCTCGCCTATAACATCAGTTATGAACACCGAAAGAATCAATACAATCATCAACATACAAAAATTATTTCTCGATAACATATGCCCCCCCAGTTATTCCCCCAAAATGGGTTTGCTGTCCGTATGAATATGGACATACAGGATCACGGGGCTTGAATGTGGGTCATACACCGGTATTGATATTATTTTTGTACCTCCTGGCGGCTTGCCTATGAAAAGCCCAAATGGGGGGTTATGACCCGGCCTTGATATTTTGTGACCATTCTGTGACCATAATCTTGTAAAACATCCTGAAAAACGATAAATCAACATCAAGAGGCAATCAAGTCTTTTATTGATATTGCTGTATATTGATCAACTGTTTTATCTCTCATTTTAGTAACTTGACAGACAGGATATACATGCTTAAGTTATCGAAAAATAAGAATTAAGGAGGGATGGTGAATTATTTAAACAGCGTAGTCCTCGAGTCAGCTTGCAGCATCGCATCTAAAATTGGAGCAAAGGCGGTACTACTGTATGCCGATCTTGCCCATGATGCATCATTTATCACGGAACAGCCAACCTGTTTTTCGACGATACTGGTAGTTAAAGAAGGCGAAGAAGTTCCGGACACGCTCCAAAAGCCTCTTGCTGTGCTCCGTGTACCTAATGTGAACCTTACACGCATTGGCCAAGTTAAAATTGCCATTGTTAAAGGGATAGCAACGGGTTTATTCCAAAAGGGCGATAAAGTCGTTTGCCTTAGCGGTGTTCCAAAGTTTGGCTATATGGACAGTCTCTTTGTCATTGATGTAGGGAAGGAATTTGAAATTCTCACCTCTGGAAATATGACGGACATGGTAAGTGGCGTCCTTCCGGAAGTGTTTAGTGCGGTCCTTAATCTCTCTCTGGAACTGGCTGCACAAGGGAGGGAGGGTCGCAAGGTGGGAACAATATTCGTTCTGGGAGACCATGAAAAAGTGTTACAGCTATCCCGGCAGATGATCATTAACCCGTTTGCCGGGTATCAAGAGGCGGAAAGAAATATTCTCAATCCCGAATTGAAGGAAACCATCAAGGAATTTACAGCTATTGATGGTGCGTTCGTGATCAAGGATAACGGCGTGGTTATAACGTCAGGCCGACATTTGAGTGCAGCCCTCGAAAACAAGGATTTTCCGCAGGGGCTTGGCAGCCGCCATATCGCAGCAGCAGGTATCACAAGCATTACAAAAGCCCTATCAATCGTCATATCAGAGTCAACAGGAAACGTCAGCGTTTTCAAAAATGGGAAAATGTTTGTCAGCATAGAAAAACCAATTGAGTAACGGAGACCGTATGCGTTTCGATAAATTTACTTTGAAAGTTCAGGAAGGCCTTCAGGAAGCACAGGGGCTGGCAAGCCAAAAAGGTCAGCAAGGCATTGATGTCGAGCATCTGTTCGCGGCATTGTTGCGACAGTCGGAGGGGATTGTCGCAGAAATTATCAAAAAAACAGGCGCAGACCCCATAGCAATGGAAAAAGAATTCCAAAAAAGCATAGAAAAATTGCCACGTATAGAAGGTGCAGGACAGCCATATATTACACCGCGATTCAACAAGATCCTGGATCGCGCCATGACTGAAGCGGCGCAGATGAAGGACGAGTATGTGAGCGTTGAACATATTTTATTGGCGACGGCAGATGAGAAGGAAGGACCCACCACAAGGATATTTCGGGCTGCCGGTATTACCCGGGACGGTATTCTAAAGGCATTGCTCGAAATTCGCGGCAACCAGAGAATCACGGACCCGAATCCGGAAGAGAAATACCAGGCTCTGAAGCGATATGCGAAGGACTTTAACGAAATGGCTCGCAAGGGATCGTTCGATCCCGTCATCGGCCGCGACGATGAGATTCGCCGGATCATGCAGGTCCTCACGCGCCGCACGAAAAACAATCCCGTTCTCATCGGCGAGCCCGGTGTGGGGAAAACAGCAATTGTAGAGGGTTTGGCGCAGAGAATAGTTAACAAAGACGTACCAGAGACGCTTGTGAGCAAAAGGGTAATCGGCTTGGATATCGGTGCCCTTATTGCCGGTGCGAAATATCGTGGTGAGTTCGAAGAGCGCCTTAAGGCAGTTCTGAAGGAAGTTATCGATGCGGAGGGTGAAATCATTTTGTTCATCGATGAGATCCACACCGTAGTGGGCGCCGGTGCTGCAGAGGGAGCTGTCGACGCCTCCAATATGCTGAAACCAGCCCTTGCTAGAGGCGAGCTACGCTGTGTGGGTGCAACGACATTAAATGAATATCGGAAACATATTGAAAAGGATCCCGCACTGGAGCGTCGTTTCCAGCCCATTTTCGTTAAAGAACCCTCTGTGGAGGACACCATCGCCATTTTACGTGGTCTCAAGGAACGGTATGAAATCCACCATGGTGTTCAGATCAAGGACTCGGCGATTATCGCCGCGGCAACCCTGTCGAACCGGTACATCAGTGACCGCTTTCTGCCGGATAAGGCCGTCGATCTGATTGACGAGGCGGCATCACGTCTCAGGATCGAGTTGGACAGCATGCCCGCGGATATCGATGCAATTGACCGCCGGATTGTCCAACTGGAGATTGAGCGGCAGTCCCTGAAAAAGGAGTCGGACAAAACATCCGTAGAGCGCCGTGATAAGATTGAAAAGGAGCTGGCCAAGCTCAGAGAAGACATGAACAAAATGAAGCTGCACTGGTCAAGCGAGAAAGACGCCATCCGGAAAATACAGGAAATCAAAAGCCGCATTGAAACATTCAAAAATGAAGAGCAGAATGCGCAGCGCGAAGGCAACCTGGAGCGCGCAGCGGAGATTCGATACGGTACTCTTGTAGAGCTGCAAAAGGAGATGGAAAAGGAGCAGACCAAGTTGGAGAAAGTTCAAAAGAGTTCCAAGATGCTTAAAGAGGAGGTTGATGCGGAGGATGTGGCGGAAGTCGTTGCAAACTGGACGGGCATTCCCGTCTCCAGAATGATGGAAAGCGATGTCCAGAAGCTTATCCATATGGAAGAGCGGCTGAAACAGCGGGTCATTGGCCAGGATGAAGGGATTGCCGCTGTTTCAAGTGCCCTGAGGCGCGCAAGATCAGGCCTCCAGGATCCAAATCGCCCCATCGGTTCATTCATTTTCCTTGGTCCTACCGGTGTCGGTAAGACTGAGTTGGCTAGGGCACTGGCCGAGTTCATGTTCGATAATGAACAGGCCATGATCCGCATTGACATGTCCGAATACATGGAGAAGCACTCCGTTGCCCGCCTGATTGGCGCTCCGCCTGGTTATGTTGGATATGATGAGGGAGGACACTTGACAGAGGCGGTTCGCAGGCGCCCTTATGCAGTACTCTTGTTTGATGAGATTGAAAAGGCGCACCCGGACGTTTTCAACATTCTATTGCAAATCCTGGATGACGGACGCCTGACGGATGGACACGGGCGAACAGTGGATTTTAAAAATACTGTTGTGATCATGACTTCGAATATCGGAAGCCAATGGATTCAGGATCTTGATTTGACAGAAGAGCAGCGGCAGCAGCGCACGATGGATGCCCTCAGGTCTGCGTTCAAGCCGGAATTTCTCAACCGCATTGACGACACTATTATGTTCCGCTCTTTAGCACTGCAGGACATTGAGCAGATCGTCGAAATTCAGCTCGGCCTAGTTAGGAAACGCCTTGCCGAGCGCCGGCTGACCATGGAATTGACAGAGCCTGCAAAAGAGTATATATCCGGCATCGGTTACAGTCCTGTCTATGGGGCTCGGCCTCTGAAAAGGGCTCTTCAAAAGTTCCTGCTTGATCCGTTGGCCATGAAGCTACTCGACGGAACTTTTGTCGAGGGAGACCATATTCTGGTTGACATATCGGACGGCGACATTATTTTCAAGAAAAGCAAAACAAAGGGAGATCGAAAGTGAATACATTAAAAACAGTTTTCCTTTTAGGAGCCCTTACAGGACTCTTGATGTTTATCGGCGGATATTTCGGTGGCCAGCATGGTATCGTGATCGCCTTTATTTTTGCTGCTTTGATGAATTTTGCCAGTTACTGGTTTTCAGACAAAATTGTTTTGCGGATGTACCGCGCCCAGGAAGTCACGGAAGCTGAAGCTCCTGTACTCTATTCCGTGGTAAAAAATCTGGCTCTGAAAGCTTCCCTGCCCATGCCGAGAGTTTATATCATCCCTACAGATACACCCAATGCTTTTGCTACCGGAAGAAATGAACAGCATGCCGTGGTAGCGGTTACGCAGGGAATCCTGCGTATGTTGGATCGTGGTGAACTTGAAGGCGTCCTCGCCCATGAATTGACCCATGTCAAGAATAAGGACATCCTGGTTAGTTCTATAGCGGCAACCATTGCTGGCGCTATTGTCATGCTGGCCCACATGGCCCAATGGGCAGCCATTTTTGGCGGGTTCAGCCGGGACAGTGACGACGAAGGCGGTGGTGTTATCGGCCTTGTTCTGATGGCTGTCCTGGCACCGCTCGCAGCGACGATCATCCAGATGGCCATATCCCGTTCACGTGAGTACATGGCTGATGAAGGGGGAGCAAAGGTTTCAGGCAATCCTTACGGCTTGGCCAGTGCCCTAGAAAAGATGTCGCGGGCCTCGGAAGCCATACCGATGGATGCCAATCCATCCACTGCACATATGTTTATTGTCAATCCGCTGTCCGGACGATCGCTGATGACGCTATTCAGTACCCATCCTCCCATAGAGGAAAGAATCGCCAGGCTTAGGAGCATGCGCCCACGATGAGGGCTTATTGAACGCGTTATATCAAGGAGCATACTATGGAAGGGGAAAAGAAAGGACCGGGTTTCGTGGTGCGGGACAAACGCCTCTTTGATGAGGCCGGCGAAAGCAGGACGGATGTTTTCGAGGAAAAAAAAGGGCCTGCCGAAGAGTTCCGGCGTGAAAAGAAGAAGGAAAGCGTCAGTCAGACCGAACACCAGCAGGCGCCGGAACCGGATGATCAGGAGCATTATCCCGAGGTGAATTTTGTCAATTTCGTCCTTTCGCTCAGCACTTCCGCCATGTTCCATTTTGGCGACCTTCCAGATCCTCTTACCAAGCAAGCGGAAAAGAATATCACTGCCGCCAAGCAAACCATCGATATATTGGGTATGCTGAAAGAAAAGACCAAAGGCAACCTTGACAGCCAGGAACAATCGCTGATCGATGGCGTTCTTTACGAGTTGCGGATGCGCTACGTCAAGGAGATAGGTGGTTGATGATCCGGCGCCTGTCGCCAGCTAAAATTAACCTTCATCTCCGTGTGCTGAGAAAGCGGGAAGACGGGTATCATGATCTGGCAACTTTGATGCAGCGGATCAGCCTTTATGATGAACTGACCATTTTCCCAGCAAACGACCGTATTGTTATCCGCTGCCCGGACAGCCATCTCCCAGAAAATAGGGAAAACATTGTATATCGGGCCGCTGAAGCATTTTTCTCAACAGCCGGCCTACCCTCCCGCGGAATTGAAATCGTAATCAAAAAGCACATCCCTATTGCAGCCGGTCTCGGCGGCGGCAGCTCCAATGCCGCAACAGCCCTGGCAGCCATGAACGAAATGTCAGGCAATCCCCTTTCCATGCAGAGACTGATGGATCTCGGAACCCGCCTGGGCGCTGATGTCCCCTTTTTCCTGTTTGAGAAGACGGCATGGGCTTTTGGGATCGGAGACCGGCTCGAAGAGGCTCGGAATATTCCGCCGTACTGGTTCGTTCTGATCAATCCGGGCTATGAAATCTCAACAAAAAAGGTCTATGAAGAGCTCAATTTCAGATTGACAAAAGAAACAATAAATTATAGCATCCCGCGATTTCTTGAGGCCCCTGATTTGGCTGCAGTTCTTCACAATGACCTGGAAAGCGTAACCTTAAAGCTCCACCCTGAGTTACACCATCTGAAAGAACTGCTGCTCAGGCATGGAGCCAGTGGCGCTCTTATGGCGGGAAGCGGGCCGACGGTTTTTGGCATTTTCGATCAAGAAGCGGCGGCTTTGGAGGCGGCTGATACTCTGCGCAGCAAAGGCGTGGGGCTTGTTTTTACGGCTCATTCCATCTAGTTCGGGTTTCCCGGACCCATCATTTGCACTCTCAAGCCACCGGCCAGTACCAAACCTGTAAAGAATGGGGCGTCGTCAAGCGGTAAGACACAAGATTTTGGATCTTGCATACGGAGGTTCGAATCCTCCCGCCCCAGCCAGAATATACCGTTTTGAGAGGCTATAGATGCTTGAAAGAATAAGAATATTTTCAGGGAATGCGAACCGCGAACTGGCAAAAAAAATTTGTAACAGGCTCGGGGTCCCCCTTGGAAAGGCAAATGTCACGACCTTCAGCGATGGGGAGACACGTGTCGAAATTGATGAAAATGTAAGGGGAATGGATGTTTTTATTATTCAATCCACCTGCCCGCCGGTTAATGTGACAGTGATGGAGCTTCTTATTATGATCGACGCCATGAAGCGCGCCTCTGCTGACCGAATCACCGCTGTCATCCCCTATTATGGATATGCCCGCCAGGATCGAAAAGTGGCACCCCGGGCGCCTATCTCCGCTAAACTTGTCGCTGACTTGATCACCGCGGCGGGCGCAAACCGTATGCTCGCCTTAGACCTCCATGCCGGTCAGATTCAGGGATTCTTCAATATACCAGTGGATAATCTCTTTGCGACACCCCTGTTGCTCAACTATATTCGTAGCAACTATGATGAAAATACGGTCATCGTGTCGCCGGATACCGGCGGAGTCGAAAGAGCTAGGGCTTTTGCAAGGCGGTTAGGAATCAACCTGGCCATCATTGACAAGCGGCGGGAAGGCCCGAATGAAGCCCAAGTAATGAATATCATTGGAAACGTTGAGGACAAGAAGGTCATTATTCTAGATGATATGATTGATACGGCGGGAACGGTTGTCCAAGCAGCAATGGCCCTCCAAAATGCCGGTGCCCGGGACATATCCGTGTGCTGTACACACCCTGTCCTGTCTGGACCCGCCATTGAACGTCTGGAAGGTTCCATCATCAAAGAAGTTATCGTCACGGACACTATTCCGCTCCACGAGCAGGCCCAAGCCTGCAGGCTCATCAAAGTTCTTCCCGTGGCAGACTTGCTCAGCGAAGCGGTCCGTCGCATTTATTACGACGATTCGGTCAGTTCACTGTTTGTATAGGAGGCAGCATGGAAGCAAGTACTTTACAAGCCTGGATAAGAACGGAATCCGGCAAGGGTCCGGCAAGACGGGCGAGAATGATAGGAAAGATTCCCGCCGTATTTTATGGCCCGGACTCACAGTCTGTTCCTCTCCTGGTTCAGAATATTGATCTTCTGGACATTATGAAAGGCAAGACTGATAACGTATTCATCAAGCTTATTTTCGACCAGGGCGGCAAAAAAACTGAAAAGTTGTCCATCATCAAAGAGCTTCAGCGTGACAACCTCAGCAGAAGAATCCTGCATGCGGATTTTTACGAGTTGGCGATGGACCAAAAGGTAACGTTCGATATTCCGATCCATATCATCGGGGTGGCAGCCGGAATCCAGAATGGAGGGGAGCTCCATCAATTAAAACGTGAAATACGGATATCCTGCCTTCCCAAAGATCTCCCGGAAAAAATCGAGCTTGATGTGTCGAGTTTGGAGATTGGTGATGTACTTCATGTAGAAGACGTTAAATTCGCGGACAGCGTTACCATAATAGACCACATGGACGCAGCCCTTGTCACAGTGGCAGCACCGCGCATTGAAGAAGTTGCCAAGCCGGCTGAGGAGCTTGAGGCAGGCCCCACAGAGCCCGAGGTGATCAAGCAGAAGGCGGAAGAGAAAGAGGCTTAGCGGCCGCATACCGGGGACGGATATGGCTTCGCATCCTGTCAGCCTTCAGGAATCTGAGGATGGAGATCTCACGTGAAGCTGATCGTCGGACTGGGAAACCCGGGAAATCTTTACCGCTTTTCACGGCACAATGCGGGCTTTCTGGTTCTGGACTGGCTTGCCGAAGAATGGCAAATACCAATTAGCCGCAGGAGATTCGGCGCCCTTTATGGCAAGGGGCGGGTTGGTACTGAGGAGATCCTGCTTGTCCGGCCTCAGACATATATGAATCTGAGCGGAAAATCTGTCAAAAAGTTCTTTGAATTTTACCGTATCGAAGCCCATGATGATGTCATAGTGGTCCACGATGATTTGGACCTCCCGCTTGGTGTGATCCGCTTAAAAAAGGGCGGCGGCCTTGGCGGACACAAGGGTTTGATCTCCATAGTAGAGCACCTCGGTAGCCAGGATTTCCGAAGGCTCCGGGTCGGCATCGGCCGCCCTCCTCACAGTGGTATGGTGGAACAATATGTTCTTTCACCCTTTACTTCGGAGGAGATAACGACCGTACCGGAAATCGTCTCAACGGCAGGTCAAGCAATCGAGGAAATGCTTTTGTCAGGCATCCAGGCTGCAATGAATAAGTATCACGGACCGAACCATAAGGAAGAAATGTAAAATCCGGAAATATGCGTTTCCGGCCGGTCATGAATCTCATTTGCAATGCCATTAATAAAATTTGAGGAGGTTAATAATGTATAAGAGTAAACGTAGTCTCTGGTCATTTATGACCGCCATGGTGGTTATGTTCCTGTTCATGGCCCCTATGGTTTTCGCCGGCGAAGCCGACATCAAGCTGCCCGATTTGACGAATGTCAGCTTTATCGGCGGCATGATCAGCGGGCTTTCCATCCTGAACTGGGGGCTCGTGATCTGTGCCATCGGGCTTCTCTTCGGTATCATTCAGTACATTCAGACAAAGAACCAGCCAGCCCATAAATCGATGCTGGACGTTTCCGCCACGATTTGGGAAACCTGCAAGACCTATCTCTTTCAGCAGGGTAAGTTCCTCTTGGCCCTGTGGATCCTGATCGCACTCTGTATGGTTTATTACTTTTACGGCCTGCAGAGCATGCCGATTGAAAATATCCTGCTGATTCTTTTCGCCTCCGTCATGGGGATCCTCGGTTCCTACGGTGTGGCCTGGTTCGGCATTCGGATCAACACAGTGGCCAATTCCCGTGCCGCATTTGCGTCCCTGCGCGCAAAACCGATTGAAATCGTAAACGTATGCCTCCGTTCCGGCATGAGTGTCGGTCTTCTCCTAGTCAGTGTGGAGCTCTTCTTCATGATCCTCATCCTGGCATATGTCCCCAAGGAACTGGCCGGCCCCTGCTTTATCGGATTTGCCATCGGTGAATCTCTGGGCGCCAGCGCACTTCGTATCTGCGGTGGTATCTTCACCAAGATTGCTGATATCGGTTCCGACCTAATGAAAATCGTCTTTCATCTTCCCGAAGACGATCCGAAGAATCCCGGCGTCATCGCCGACTGTACAGGCGACAATGCGGGTGACAGTGTTGGTCCCACCGCTGACGGTTTTGAAACCTATGGCGTCACGGGTGTGGCCCTGATCGCGTTCCTGGCCCTGGCCCTTTTCGGCAACCAGGGTATGGGCGCCAAGCTGATTGTCTGGATCTTCGCCATGAGAATCCTCATGATCGTGACTTCTCTTGTTTCCTATTTTCTCAATCACGCCATTAGCAATGCCCTCTATGTCGGCAAGAAGAAGTTCAACTTCGAGCAGCCGTTGACCAACTTGGTATGGCTTACCTCGGCTATTTCCATTGGCGTGACTTTTGCGGCCAGCTATTACCTGCTGTCCGATCTGCAGCCGATTGAAAAGTTTGGCGACCTCTGGTGGGCCCTGTCGGTGATTATTTCATGCGGGACCATTGCCGGTGCGTTGATTCCCGAGTTTACCAAGGTTTTTACAAGCACAAAATCGCGCCATACGGAAGAGGTCGTGAATGCTTCCCGTCAGGGAGGGGCTTCCTTGAACATCCTTTCCGGGCTTGTGGCAGGTGACTTTTCCGCCTTCTGGGAAGGGCTCACCATTCTGGTTCTCATGTTGATCGCCTACCTGGTCTCAAAGAATCCTTCAATCCTGAATGTCATGCCGCCGGAATTTCTCTTTGCCGCTCCGGTGTTCGCCTTCGGACTTGTGGCGTTTGGATTCCTGGGCATGGGGCCGGTAACAATCGCAGTGGACAGTTTCGGGCCCGTATCAGATAACGCCCAATCCATCTATGAGTTGTCCATGATTGAGTCCATCCCCAATATTAAGAGCGAAATCAAGAAAGATTTCGGTTTCGAGCCTGATTTTGAAAATTCCAAACCATACCTTGAAGAAGGTGATGGTGCCGGCAACACATTTAAAGCGACGGCTAAACCGGTCCTTATCGGCACAGCCGTCGTTGGGGCAACAACGATGGTTTTCGGAATCATCATCCTGCTAGAGCGGCTCTTTGGCAATGTCATTGCGAAGCTGAGCCTGGTTCAGCCGGAAATCATCCTTGGGCTTCTCATGGGCGGTGCCGTGATTTACTGGTTCACCGGTGCCTCCACCCAGGCAGTCGTAACGGGGGCCTATCGCGCCGTCGTGTACATCAAGGAAAACATCAATCTGGACAAAAAAACAGCGTCGATTGAAGATAGTAAGGAAGTTGTGAAGATTTGTACCCAATATGCCCAGAAAGGTATGATCAATATCTTTGTGGTCATTTTCTTCATGGCCCTCGGCATGTCGTTCTTCAATCCATACTTCTTCATCGGCTACCTGGTAGCCATCGCCTTCTTTGGCTTGTTCCAGGCAATCTTCATGGCCAATGCAGGCGGCTGTTGGGACAATGCCAAGAAAATCGTTGAGGTCGACCTCCGTGAGAAGAACACACCTCTCCACGAGGCGACCGTTGTGGGTGATACCGTCGGCGATCCTTTCAAGGATACTTCGTCCGTGTCTATGAACCCGGTCATCAAGTTTACGACCCTCTTTGGTCTGCTTGCAACGGAAATTGCGGTAACGATGACCAACACTCACTTGAAGCTTGGACTGGCCTGTTTATTTACGCTGATTGCGCTAACCTTCGTGTACCGGTCTTTCTACGGCATGCGAATTACCGCGATAAAGTAGTCCAGGCTTTGTGAACCATGAACTAAAAAGCGCCCCCGGATCGGGGGCGCTTTTTTATTGCCAGAATTTTTATGTTCCCGTAAATATAATGAAACGAATGATGGAGAATCTCGGTCATGCTAAAAATCAGTGAACGGGTAAAGGATGGCCAAATATTGATTTCCGACGGGGCATGGGGAACGCAACTTCAGGGCCTCGGTGCACAATCCGGCGAGTGCCTCGAGCTTTGGAATCTCACGCATCCTGATGCAGTTTTTTCCGTAGCAAACCAGTATATTGCCTCAGGGGCCGATATGATCGAAACAAACAGTTTTGGCGGCAACCGGATCAAACTGGAACGCTATGATCTCGCAAACAGGGTGCACGAGATCAATGTCGCGGCAGCGTCAATTTCACGGGCGGCAGCCGGAATTGACCGGAATGTCCTTGGCTCCATCGGTCCCACCGGCAAAATCCTTCTGATGGGAGATGTTACTGAGGCTGCACTGTATGAAACATTCTGCGAGCAGGCCAGAGCATTGCAGGAGGGCGGGGCCGATGCTTGCTGCATTGAGACTTTCACGGCTCTTGATGAGGCACTCTGTGCTGTCCGGGCTGTGAGAGAAAACACCAGTCTGGAGATTATTTGCACGTTCACATTTGAGAAGACGAAAAAGGGGGATTATCGCACTTTTATGGGGGTTCGTCCGGCCCAAATGGTTAATGCTCTGGTTGATGAAGGTGCGGATATCATCGGAACAAACTGCGGTAACGGAATGGCTCAGATGGTAGAGATTACCCGCGAGATACGCTCAGCAAATGCAAAGATCCCGATCCTTGTGCATGCGAACGCGGGACTGCCAATTATCAGCGATGGCGGAATACATTATCCTGAAATACCGGAGATCATGGCTTCTTATCTGCCGGCGCTCATCGAGGCAGGAGCGAGCATTATCGGAGGGTGCTGCGGTACAACGCCGGCTCATGTGGCATCACTAAACATTGCACGTCAGAACTTGTCCAAAAACAAAACATACAGTCATCACAAATTTTAATGTTAAAACTCGCTCTTTTATATAAGAGAGCCTGGGGTGATTTTACAAGCGCCATCATTACGTGGAGGTGTCTTAACTGCCGTGGCAATCTCATGAACTTTGTTATTAGATAGCTTCGCCTTGCTTGCAATGGCATAAAAATATAAGACACTGAAACATATTCATGTGACCATAAGGAAGGAGACATCCATGGGTTTCAGATGCGGTATTATTGGCCTTCCCAATGTCGGCAAATCTACCATATTCAATGCTCTTACGGCAGCAGGCGCAGCGGTGGCCAATTATCCTTTCTGCACAATGGAACCCAACACGGGTATTGTCGCCGTTCCGGATAAACGCCTTCTGAAGATCGCCGACATCATCCATCCGCCCAAAGTGACACAGACAACTATAGAATTTCTGGATATTGCCGGCCTTGTCCGAGGTGCCAGCCGGGGGGAAGGTCTTGGTAACAAATTCCTGGGGCACATAAGGGAAGTTGACGCCGTAGTGCATATTGTAAGATGTTTTGAGAATCCCGATGTCGCCCATATGGAGGGAGTGATCGATCCTATTCGAGATATTGAAATCGTAACCACGGAACTTATACTTGCCGACCTTGAGACTGTAGAACGACGAATCGAAAAGACACAGCGTATGGCAAAAGTCGGGGACAAATCTGCAGCGAAAGAGCTTGACCTCTGCCTGTCGGTTCGAGATGCCCTTAACCAGGGACACCCTGTAAGAAAACAGGATTTCGATCAAGCATCTGCTTCTATTGTCCGTTCACTGTTTTTACTGACTTCGAAAAAAGTGCTCTATGTAGCCAATGTTGGAGAATCAGCACTTAAAGAAGACAGTCCTATGATTGCCGGCCTGAAGAGCTATGCCGAACAAGAAGGCTCCAGAGTTATCGTCATTTGCGGTAATCTTGAAGCTGAAATTGTTGAGCTTCCGGTGAAAGAACGCAAGGCTTATCTCATGGATATGGGTCTTATGGAGTCAGGTTTGGAAAAACTGATTCATGAAGGATACGATCTTTTGGGGTTGATTACATTTTACACCACAGTAGGTCCGGAATTGAGAGCGTGGACAATACCCGCTGGTACGCGCGCTCCTGTTGCCGCAGGTAGGATACACAGCGATATAGAGAGGGGTTTTATCCGTGCCGAGGTCATTCATTATGATGATTTTATTCGCGAGACTGGCTGGCAGATGGCACGAGACAAAGGGCTTATTCGATCCGAAGGTAAAGATTACATCATGAAGGATGGTGACATCGTTCTTTTCCGATTCAAAGTCTAAATATAAAGCTCTCATCAAGCCAAAAAAAAGTGGATGGTAGGGCAAACCATCCACCTTTTTTATATATGTGCTGAACAGGATTAACTTCAATCCCATCAGATTACAGGGGGGGATCGGTGGATGGAAAGGAGGGGAAGAAACCATCCACCGATTTCAAAACAACTCTTTCAAGCACCAGCAGAACTACTCAGGAAGGAAAAAGGAAATACTCTTATCTTTTTTTTCTTCTCCTTTCTTAGCCTCTTCGGTTTCTTTTTTAGTTGACGCCTCACCTCGCTCCGCGTCCGACACGAAAAAGTTAAAGTCGCTCAATTTCTCTTTGTTAACCGTTGATGCTTCCTCTTGTTTAACACCCAGCGCTTCATGCGATCGGCTGGCCTTTTTTGCCTCCTGACTCATGTACATTTTGCTTATGACAAATCTATTATTCCGCAAGACCTCTGAGTGCAACCTTTCCCAAAATTCATTCGCCGTAATTTTATTTTAAAGGTTTTCCCCGCTCTCCAGAGGCCTTTAATTGTGAATTACGCAAATATAATGCCAATCTGACCCGGAAAACAGTTTTCCCTACCTCTAAATCCATCTATTCCGTTAAATATTAATCAGTTGCCTGGTAATTTTTTCTCGATTACACTGAGACCGCCAAACCAAACGAAACGCCCACTAAGCACAGGTAGTCCTTCGAATGTGCGAATATCGCACCTATTTTCAAACAAATTTTATGGAGGAATGAATTTCAAAGGGATGAAAAGTAATGTGCAATATACGCACACTACGTGCGGTAATTACACTGCTGATCATAATTGCGAGACCTTGTAAACTATGTTTGTTCAACTGAAAAATTACATATGGGCAAGAATTATAGCCTAACAACAGTCTAATAGGCAAAAAGTAATATAATGTATTTTTTCACCATTTCACCCTACATAGGACAGACCGCTCAATTAGACCAAAGAAATAACCTTGGGCAACTATATGTACTTCGTTGATGACCCCATCTGATGTTTTAAGAAATAGATTTGCGAGATTCAACGCGCGGGTGCTAAAAGATTTTTTTCTTACATCATTTATGTCAACTGTCTTTTCGATTTTTTACATCAGTTACAGAAAGGCTTTTTGCGTGATATTTTGCTGTACTAAGTTATACTAATCAGAAAAAAAGATCTTCTTCCTTTCCCTTATAAGTTTATAACGCGAGATGCTGAGCAGTCTGGCTGCGCGTGTTATATTCCCTTCGCTGATCCGGACGGCTTCATTGAGAATTTTCTCTTTTAACCGTCGCGTCACCTCATCAAGAAATTTGTCATAATCCATTCCTTCCCTGGGAACCGAAGGCATAACTTGGCTCACGTCAAAACGTGTCATTGATTTGATATCTGCTGTCTCCTTGATTTCCGCCGGGATATGGTTAAGTGTGATGGTCGCCCCGACGTTATGTAGAATCATGATCCGCTCGATAATATTCTTTAACTCCCGGACATTCCCTGGCCAGGAATATGTCTTAAGTACAGCTTCGGATTCTTTATCCAAACCCTTGACGTTTTTTCTGAATTTCTTATTGAATTCTTCGATATAATACCGAATCAGCAGGGCGATGTCATCAGGCCGCTTGCGCAATGGCGGAATTACTATCGGCACAACGGTGATCCTATAGAAGAGGTCTTCACGGAAAGATCCGTAGCTGACCATTTTTGATAAGTCTTTGTTTGTTGCAAAGATAAAGCGGACATCTACTGGGATATTTTCCGTGCCCCCCAGTCGGCGGATATAGCCGTCTTCAAGCATCCTCAGAAATTTTGCCTGGAGCTGGATGCTCATGTCGCCGATTTCATCCAAAAACATCGTCCCGCCGTTTGCATATTCCAGCAGGCCGATTTTCCTTTTCCTTGCATCCGTGAATGCACCCGCTTCATAGCCAAAGAGCTCGCTTTCCAGAAGAGTACTAGGGATAGCCGCACAATTAACATCCACAAAAGGCTTTGTGTTCCGGTTGCCCTGTCGGTGAATGGCCCTGGCAAAAAGCTCTTTGCCCGTTCCACTTTCTCCCTGAATTAGGACATTTGTGTTATGCCCGGCCACGTCCTTGACGACTTGAAAAAGGGCGGTCATCTTGCTAGACGTGCCGACAATATCCTGAAAGCCTAACAGCACATTCTCCCTTTCCTTCATCTTCTCAACTTCCGACTTCAGGGTCTCTGCTTCAAGAGAAAGTAGAGAATGCATGATCGCATTATCATAGGAAGTCGCAGCATTCTTCACTAGGATATCGAGTACGTTGAGCTGATCTCGGGTATATTTCCCCGATCTTTTTGCCAGATACAAAGCGCCCTTGAATTTTTCCTTGATGTTGAGTGGTATTGCAACCTCCGAGAGATAACCTGCAAAAACTGGCCTGGTATCATCAGACGGCGTATCTTCATACCTGATCATGACTTCGTTTGAATCAATCGCTTTGCGAATAATACTCGGGCCAATCTTTTCATCGCAAGCCTTTTTGCCATCTATCAGGACTTTCTCCCCATCGTTGACCAGGCACCGGTCTTTCTTGATATCCCAGAAATATATGAGAGCCTTGCCAGCGTTGGCTATCTTCATGGAGCTGTCAAACAGTATGTCCCTGATCCGGTTATCCAGAATATAACTAGTGTGAAGATCAGAGACGGCCTCCTGAAGAATCAGGAGCTGACGGATCTTTTCGGCATCCATTTCAAAGAGGCGGGCATTGTAAATTATCATGCCGATGAAGCGGGCAAATGTCAGGAATAGATCTTTCTCCTGGGGAAAAATTTTCTTCTTTTCCTCCGACCAAGCTGCAATGATGCCGATCACCTCATTTTCAATCTTTAAGGGAGCACAAATAATGGTACCATGCTGATATATTTTGGTCAGCATTCGATCCGTTTCGGTTAAGATCAGATCTGAAGAGGCATCCTCGATGGTAATCAGCCGTCCAGATTTCGCTACTTTTGTAGAAAAGCAGTCATGAATGTGGATGTTTAGGGCAATGCTGAAAGCTGTCTTTTCATCTTCCGGGCTGTAATTTTTTACCGCCTTTGCCTCAAGATTTTGCCCGGTTTCATCAAACAAACGGATGATTCCTCGGTTGAAACCGATAGTATCTACCACTTCGTCCAGGATCTTCTTCAGCATATCAGACAGGCGTGAAGGCACAGGGTGAAGGGTACTGATCCGGAAGATGCTTTGGAGCAGTCTGTCCTTGTCCAGTAATGATGTTGCATCCGGCTTATTCGTTTTGGCCATTGCCTACTATGGTTTTAGAATGATGCCAAGGGCAATTGTCAGCCTAATTGTATCCTCGACAGTTTTACAGAGCTGAGCGTTTACGACTCTTACAAGATTCATGAGCACCCAGAAGCCAAGCTTATGATCCTTTTTTCCGCAGGCATAAGAAAATCGTCTCTTTGAACAACGGGGAAGTCACAGTTTGCCTTGGCACCGGTCGTAGTCGTTCTCTCCTGGTTTTCAAGCAGGGCAATTTCACTCAAGACACAACAATAATTCTTTCTTTCCAAAAACGTTAGGTAAAACACAACCCTTTTAAGTAACCTTGTCGAACATTAAGAATTGCATGGAGAAGACAGCTCGCCCCTGTGTTGCAGACCTCAGGTCTGTGGAATATCCAAACATCGATTTGAGAGGAACTTTTGCGACGATCTCGCTGATTGCCCCCTTCGGCGTTATCGACTGGATCTCACCGTGGCGGGTATTGATATCCCCAATTACCTCGCTCATGAAATCTGTAGGCGTGGTAATCGTTACCATTATGAGAGGTTCCAGAAGAATTGGCTCCGCCTGCTGGCAGCCATCGCGGAACGCCGTCAGGGATGCAATTCTGTATCCCTGTGGCGTTGATTCGCCTTCCCTGTAAGATCCTCCAATAAGCGTTACCCTGATATCCACCATAGGGTAACCGCCCACGACACCATTTCCCGTAGCCTCCTTCACATCTTCCTCAATGGCCTCATGGAACTCCTCTGGGATATCGAGTACGTTCAGGTGGTTGGCTACTTCAATCCCTTCTCCCCTCTGTTTTGGCTCAAGCCGTAAGCAAACATGTCCAAAGTGCTTTCTGTCTCCCAATTCCTTCTCAAACTTACCCTCACTCTCCACTGTTTTTTGAATAGTCTCACGGTACACAACTCTGGGTTTTCCAATATTGACATGGGCGTTAAACTCGCGCGTAAGACGGTCCGTGAGAATCTCGAGGTGCAACTCTCCCATTCCTGAAATAATCGTCTGGGCCGTTTCGTCTTCGTACTTGACGCGCAGCGTTGGATCCTCTTCGAGGAGCTTGGCAAGGGCGGCACTAAGCTTCTCTTGGTCGGCAGGCGTCTTGGCTTCAATAGCTTGGCTGATAACGGGCTCGTAGATATCGATCGGCTCTAAAAGTATCGGATAGGCTTCATCACAAAGCGTATCGCCGGTTGTGGTCTCCTTGAGGCCAACTGCAGCTATTATATCCCCTGCCCCAGCCTGTTCCAACCGCTCCCGTTTGTTGGCATGCATTTTTAAAAGTCGGGCAATTTTCTCTTTGCGGCCCTTCACGGCATTATACACTTCTTCACCCACGCGGAGCTGTCCAGAGTATATCCTTAAATATGTCAGTTTCCGACCTTCATCCTGCATGACCTTGAATGCTAAAATGGCCAAAGGCTCTTTGACGCTACTGAACCTCGATTCTTGTTCTTTCGTGCGAGGATTGATCCCTTTCACCGGGGGGATGTCTTCAGGGGATGGCAGGTAACGAACAACGGCGTCAAGGACGGGCTGAATCCCCTTGTTACGGAGAGCTGCACCGCACATGACCGGTACGACTTTTAGGGAGAGGGTTGATTTACGGATGGCCCTGTGGATGAGATCTTCAGCAAGGGGAGAACCATCAAGGTACAGTTCGGCCAACTCATCATCATACTCGGCAAGCATTTCAATCATTTTTTCTCTATGCTGCTCAGCTTCCGCAAGGATCGAAGATGGAACCTCCTCATAATGATAAACGGCTCCTAGTGTGTCATCTTCCCATGTAACACACTGCATCCGAATCAGGTCCACCACCCCTCGGAAGGAGTCTTCCGATCCCAGGGGAATCTGGATGGCCAGCGGATCTGAGTTGAAACGCTCGCGCATCATTCTTATCGTATTGAAATAATCCGCACCAACCCTGTCCAGCTTGTTAATGAAAGCAATTTTTGGAACGCCATATTTATCAGCCTGATGCCATACGGTTTCCGATTGTGGTTCAACCCCTCCCACGGCACAGAAAACAACGACTGCGCCATCCAACACGCGCAGGGAACGCTCCACCTCGATGGTGAAATCCACATGGCCCGGTGTATCTATAATATGGATCTCATGATTTTCCCAGCTACAGGTTGTCACTGCCGACGTAATTGTAATGCCTCGTTCCTGCTCCTGCGGCATCCAATCCATGACGGCCTCGCCATTATGGACCTCCCCGATCTTGTAGGATCTTCCGGTATAATAAAGGATCCGCTCGGTTACAGTTGTTTTGCCTGCATCAATATGTGCTATAATTCCGATGTTGCGAACTTTTGACAGCTTTGTTTTAGTTGCCATAAAAAATGTAACCATCCTGAACCATGGACACTGACTAGGAACCGGCCGGTACGATCATCTCCTTATTGAATGTGAATGGCTCGCTGATATCAATATGTCCCTTGAGGGTCTCTCTCTCCTTGCCGTCAATGAGAATCTTGACTGCTTTGATACCGAGAAGATTCATCGTCAGTGTATTGGTCAGGGAATAAATGGTTGTCATCTCGCTGGTGCTACCTCCTGGATGATAGTCGATAAGATCTCTGCCAAAGCTTACCCTGGCCAGGCCGTTTTTCCCGATGACCACATCCTGAAGGGTAGCCTTGGTAGGAAATGTAGAGACATGCCCCGCCTTCGAGCCATCGATGAGTGCCCTGGTCAGAATTACCGCCTGATCTTTCATGCTCTTTTCTTTGGGCAGTAACCTTTTTTCGGGCACAAGAAAGCGCTCGTTTGCGTCTGCGAAATATAGGATGAAAGCGGCTTTCTCCCTTCTGGCAAGAGTGCCCTTCCCTGCAGTCGTAGGAAAAATCAGATCAAAAATTGTTACAAAAAAAACTACAAGAAACACGACCGATCCAAAGACAATGAAAGTAAGGAAAAGTGTCCTTTTTTCCTTTTTCATCTTTTTGGATTTTGTCGCCTCTGTTCGCCTCTGCTTTTTTGTTGCCATTGCTAATACCAACCCTATCTTGTCTTCTTTTCAATGATCACAGGTACGCTGACGCTTTCTTCAACCGTCATCCCCATATTTTTCAGGTTCTCCTTGGATTTTTCCGCCATCTCCGAATTCGGCAAGAGCCTGATGACACTCCTGAATGCCGATGCCGCCTGCGTTTTATCCTTTTTCTCATAGTAACACTTCCCTAAACCGTAATATGGCTCGGCAATATCTGGGGTGATAGACAGGGCTTTTTTAAACCGTTCGATGGCATGGCCCATTTCACCGATAGCGAAGTATGTCCAAGCCATGTTGATCTGAATTGCAGGCATGATGATGGAATTCGGCTCGCGAATTTCTGCCTCCTGAAATTTTGATACGGCCGTCTTGTATTCCCCCTTCTGGTAATAGGCCATACCCATATTGTAAAGTGATACTGCCGGGGTATCGTATGTCACATTGGAGAGGGCCTTTTCAAAGGCCGAGATTGCCTGATCGTTTTTTTTCTGCCCCAATAAAATTGTCCCCTGAAGGTTATATGCCTCTGCATAATCCTTACGGAGCTTGATTGCCTTTTCGATTTCCTTGCTCGCCTTATCTTCAAGGTTGATGCTGTGATAAGCAAGGGCCAAAAAGTAATGAACCCGAGGATCATCGGGATTCAACTCTGCGGACTTCACAAGCTCTCCAATTGCCATGCTGTATTTGCCCGCCTCGATATACGCTGTACCAATATCCATCTGTGTTTTAGCCTTGATCAGATTTTGTTTGCTGACACCGCAGGCTAATAACGCAAAAAACAGCAGAACGAGAAAAGTCCATCCGTACCATACCTTCTTTTCAATGGTTCTTATCATGGATGCCACTCCTTCTAAGGATTTTGACCATTGACCCACCAATCGCCCTTATCTTTAAACCACCAATCTGTTGAATCCGTCTTCAAAATCATTTCTGCCATGTTTTTAGCCGCGTCTGTGCATAATCTTCGCACGGCGTAAGTGATCCATTCTTCACTATATTTATTTCCTAAGTCTCCGTGCTCCTTCAGCTGCAAAATCAGAGAAATCTGGTCCGCATCATGGGCAAGCATTGATTCCATGGTCTTTTTCTCATTGAATTCATAAAGGATGTCGCGGATGTCCTCACCGAACGGCAGGGTTTGCGTCAATTCGCGGACAGCTTTTTCCTCATGGACGGTTACATATTTCTTGTTCACGTAATTCATATCACCTGTCCTGGCCTCTGGGATATCATGGAAGAGGCACATTTTGAGTATCCTAATCTCATCAACATTCTTTTCAAGCCGACTGAGTGCATATCCTACAAAAATTGTTCGCAAAATGTGCTCTGCGACGGACTCATTTCCAGAGCCGAGAAACTGGTAGCCTGTTCGAGGCGTTTTTTGCAACATTCCCACTTCAAATAAAAAATTCACGACCTCCTGCATGCTATCCTCTCTTTAGCACTTTGATCCTGTTTCCCATCATATCGGAAACTTTGCGGATGTGTAGCTGTAATGAAGCTACTCCATCAGGTCTCAGAGCCAGTATTTTGTCCAATTGGACCTTCCAGTACTCAAGTTGTGCAATCTCGTGGTCTATAAGCTTCTTCTCGAATTTTTCCTGCAATGTTTTGGTGAATGCCGCCTGATCATCCATCGCTGCCATTGATGATCCCTCCTTTTGGTTTAGCATGGGACGTTAATCTTTAAGCATAAGAGAGCAGCCAATTTTTGCAGGAATGGCACAAATCTTATAACATTGTCAAGTAGTCATAATAATGCGCCTCCTTTTCATCCCTTCATCGAACCAAGTTTATTCTTGAACAGCGCGATGCACTTTTTAAATATTGATTGACATGTCAATCAATATTTGCTAGCAAAAAACAATTCTCAGGGTGAGAACTTTGTAGGAGGTTCGCCAATGTCTATGAACTTTAATTTTTCCGCAGAGCAAACAATGCTCGAGGAAAGCATTTGGCGCTGGGCATCTGTATGGCTTGAGCCGCAGATGGAGCATCTTTACGAAAAAGACGAAATGCCACCGGATTTCTTCAGGCAACTGGGAGGTCTGGGAATCAACGGCATTGCCTATGAAGAACAATATGGCGGGGTGGGTTTGGGGTACACGGAGACGCTGCTTGCCTACGAAACGGTTTCACGTGTAAGCAACGCCCTCGGAATGACCATGGGGGCAAGCCAAACGCTCTGTTATGATAATTTCCGCCGCAATGCCACAGAGGAGCAGAAGATGACTTACCTTCCCAAGGCCTGCAGCGGTGAGCATATCGGATGCCTGGGCATTACCGAGCCCAATGCGGGCTCTGATGCAATGAGCATGGCGACGCGGGCCGTTAAGAAAGGTGACCGTTTTATCATCAATGGCAGCAAGACCTTTATCACCAATGCACAGGTTGCCGATTTTATGTTGTTCTATGCCAAAACGGACCCTGACGCTGGGCCACATGGAATATCCACTTTTTTCGTTCTCCCCAAAGAAACAAAAGGTTTCTCCTGTGAGAAAATAAAGAAATGGGGCATGCGAACATCGCCTACGGGACTTGTTACCTTTGATGACATGGAAATACCGGAAGAGAACCTCGTTGGCACCTACAACCGCGGTGTGGCCGTTTTAACCAGCGGTCTATGTACAGAGCGAATTTGCCTGAGCGGATGCAGTCTTGGCTCCCAGCGTGCTTGCTTAGAGCTCAGCATAAAATACGCCAAAGAAAGGGTACAGTTCGGCAAACCGATTGCGTCCTTCCAAATGATCCAATCCATGCTTGCCGACATGTATACTGGCTACATGGCATCACGCTGGATGGCATATAGTGCCGCCACATACTGCGATTCACTAGAGAGTAAAATGGGCGGTAAGGGAACAGACCTTGACCGGATGGCTGCTGCATCACTGCTCTTTTGCGGAGAGATGGGCACCAAGATTGCCAGTGATGCGATACAAATCCACGGAGGCTATGGCTATTGCCAGGAATACGCCGTGTCACGCCATTACCTCGATCAGAAGCTTTGGAATATTGGGGCCGGAACCTCAGAAATCCGCCGCATGATCATTGCAAGAGAATTACTCCGCGATGATTTCAAAAGTGGCCGTTAGCTTTTCTAATCGTGCAGTTGCTGATGCGTGAGCCTGGAGGCTGAATCATGTCGCGCAGACCTGAATGGTGGTTGCCCTTTCTGGCTAAAATCTGACCGATTACATGGATCAGTGCGCGGCTGACAGCTCTGCCTGTCATAGGGCCGGTGTTTGCCGCTTCCGTGCTGCCACTGTTTTCAAATAGAAACTTCCACGTCTCCTACATTCCGATCAATGAACCCTTGACCGGTCCGAAAAACATTCCTTTGCCAACGATGGTTGTTGAGGAGTTGATACGCAGATCCTCTCATCGCGTCATTATAGGGCACTGCACTTGCCGCGATGCAAAGCAATGCAGTCATCATCCGGTTGCCATGGGCTGTACCCTGCTTGGAGAAGGTACCAGGGAAATCGATCCTCGTATTGCACGGCAAGTAAGCATCGACGAGGCAATCGGCCATCCTCATAAAACACTGGAAGAGGGCTTGATGCCCATGCTGGGCCGGGTCCAGATCGACAACTTCATATGGGGGCGTTCGAGACCGAGGTAAACTCCTGACGATTTGCCACTGCTGCCGCTGCACAATCCTCCAATCAGGGAAATACCTCCCTGCCCGGGCCGCGGCATCTATCATTCCACTGGCAGGGGTCCACATCATATCGGATCCGGAGAAATGCAAGGCCTGCGGCACATGCGAGCAAGATTGATTTATGGGCGCCATTCGCCTTGAAAACAACAAAATATTTCGTGATGTCTCCCGGTGCAAGCATTGTGGACGTTGCGCCACGGTTTGTCCCAATGGCGCGGTGGAAGTCTTTGTCGATGATGCGCAGGCTACAGAGGGGCTCTCCTGCACCGAATAGGCAGCATCGTTAATTACCAATGAACGACGAGTGAGAATCTCATGAACATACTTCGCCATGGATCAAACAAATCCTTTTGTAAAGCTGTCGGTTACCCTATCATGGCCGCTCATGAAGGCCGCCAAGGTCCTCAGCAATGGGCCAGTCCTGAAATGGGTCATCAATCCGTTCTTTGCCTACCCATACAATGAAATTACGACAGTACCGATTAACGTGCCAGTTCCTGCTCCTGATAGTGTTGCCGTTCCGTGCCGGATTGTCGAAAAATTCGTTTCCCAGGCATCGGATATCTTCATTCTAGATGAATGCATCTGCCGCGGACTGTTACATTGCACCAATCATCCGGCAAACATCGGCTGCATGGCGCTGGGCAAGGCAGCAGACAGAATGCATCTGTCGCATGGCCATCACGCTACGAGAGATGAGGCCATAGCCCATATCAAAAAAGCGGCTGAAGCGGGTTTGGTAGCCAAAATTGCACATGCTTGGATTGATCCAGTGGCCTTCTGGCTTACAAAATTTAACCACCTAATGTTCATCTGCTTCTGTGACGACTGCTGCTGCTTGTACCGGACTCATATGAAAAATCGTGGTCCCAACCTTGACAAGGCATGCAAGCCGCTTCCCGGCATTTCCATCGTCCGTGACGAGAGTAAATGCAACGCCTGCGGAATATGCGAAGATAATTGTTTCGTGGCCGCTGTCCGTATGGTAAACAATCGTCCGGTCATCACAGCATCCTGCAAGGGATTTGGCAGATGCGTGACCAACTGTCCAACAGGCGCCCTGTCCATCTCGATGGGTGGTGAAGACGAAATTTTTCAGCGCATGATGGAGCGGATTAACGAGGTGGCCGACATTTCATAATTCAAGACGTAATGACGATGAGTTGAAGATCCATGACATTTGTGCCGGTTGGCCCGGTCTTGAAAAGGCCGCCGGTACGCTGAAAATAGTGGTAGGAATCATTCCTTCTCAGATAATCCCTTGCATCAAGGCCAATTGCCGCAGACCTGGAAACCGTCTGTCCATCAACCATTGCGCCGGCTGCATCGGTGGGTCCGTCAGTGCCATCCGTACCGGCGGATAGAAAAGCAATGCCGCTTTGGCCTTCAATGGCAAGAGCAAAAGCAAGAGCCATTTCCATGTTTCGGCCACCCTTCCCCGCACCCCTCACCGTCACTGTTGTTTCACCACCGGCAATCAAGCACACGGGTTCGGAGTTCGAATCCTCGCCTTTTTTTCTTTTCACGCCAAGGGCCTTATCGGCAAGCCATGCTGCCGCTTTACCAGCTTCACCGCCGAGTTCACAGGTAAGGATTTCTGGCTTAAACCCCAATTTTGCCGCCTCGTCACATGCAGCCTGAACAGCAACGCTATTACTTCCTACGATATGGTGCGTTATGCGATCGAATACCCGGTTGCCAACCTTGGGAGTTTCCGAAATGTAACCTTTTTCACCCATGTTCAGATGTGCCTTGACAGCCTGCGGTACAAGATCGGCTATGCCATACCTTGCCAGTATGGAGATTGCATCCGCATATGTTGTCTCATCGGGATACAGGGGGCCGGAAGCAATGACATCCAGACGATCACCGATAACGTCAGACAAAACCAGCACGGCAATCCTAGCGGGATAAAAAATTTCCGCCAGGCGCCCGCCCTTCACTCGCGACAGGTGTTTCCGCACCGCGTTAAGGTCTTCTATGGGGGCACCGGCCCGTAGAAGAAGCTCCACCGTTGCCTGTTTTTCTTCCAGAGTGATTCCTTCTGCTGGAGATACCATCAAGGCAGATCCGCCTCCCGAAACGAGACATAGAACAAAATCCTCTGCGCACTTCCGGCTAAGGCGGGTGATCTCAAGGGCCGCATAGACACTATGTTCACCGGCGACAGGATGCTCTGCCTCTATGAACCTGATCCTATCACATATCCATGGCCCTGCGTGACCCTGTTTTGTAACCGCAACGCCCGTGCTGATCATGTCACCCAAGCCCTCGGCCACAGCCCTGGTCATGGGAAACGCCGCCTTGCCGAAACCCGCGATGATCAGTTGCTCATAGTTACCCTGTCCGTACTCGAAACGAATTGCATCAAGGTGTCCCCTGGTTCTGCGATAGGGTTCGACAGAATAGAGCGCGGAGGAGAATATCCGTTTTAAAACAAGCGAAGGTGCTATTTCCATCCTGGCCATCATTTTGTACCTTGAAAGTTGCCGGCTCGTCATCACACCATGTAATGACCAGAACGGTGATATTGCGAACAACTGATCCCCTGATGCGCGGTAGTGTCACTCACACATATAATTTGTTATCCAGAATTTATTTGTGGTCTATTCCAGCAGCATTACTTGCTATGTTGTAAACCGTAAAGCGGGGTCAGGGTGATGTCCACGCGCATGATTTACGAGATCGCCACATCGTTTAGATCCTCGCGATGACATCCGTCATCGCACATTGATCATTGTTCATAGTGCTCTTTAATCCACCTGAGATACTCCCCGCTTCGAACCCTTTCCACCCATGGCTGATTATCCAGATACCAGGCAATGGTCCGACGAAGTCCTTCATAAAAGGTAACCTTCGGTGTCCACCCCAAAGCGTCTCGGAGTTTACTGAAATCGATGGCATACCGGCGGTCATGACCTGGCCGATCTTGAACAAAGGTAATCAGCTCCCTTCGAGGTTTGCCTGATAGGGACTGCCGGCTCTCATCAAGAATATCACAGATCATCTGTACAATGGTGATGTTCTCCATCTCCGCCTCGCCCCCGACGTTGTAAGTCTCACCCCGCACACCTGCACACATGATCCTCCAGATTGCCTCGCAGTGATCTGTCACGTACAGCCAATCACGAACATTTTTTCCGTCTCCGTAAACTGGCAGGGATTTTCCTTCAAGGGCATTGAGGATAGTCAAGGGGATCAGTTTTTCTGGAAACTGGAAGGGACCGTAATTGTTGGAGCAGTTTGAAACAGTAACCGGCAGTCCATAGGTCTTGTGATAGGCCCTGACAAGATGATCTGATGCTGCCTTAGATGCCGAGTAGGGACTGTTCGGACGGTATGGAGTCGTCTCGGTGAAATGTCCTTCCTCGCCGAGACTGCCATATACTTCATCCGTACTGACATGGTGAAAAAGCTTGAAGCCTTTTTGACCTTTCGACAATTCCAAAAGATTGAAGCTCCCGACTATATTTGTCTGGACGAAGCTGTCAGGATTTCTTATGGAACGGTCTACGTGCGACTCGGCAGCGAAATGACATACGGCATCTATTTTATAATCCTGAAAGATAGACGCCATGGTCACTTTGTCACGGACGTCGGCTTTCAGGAACACATAGCGCCCTTTTGACCTCCGCTCCACATCGACGAGATTTTCAGGGTTCCCGGCATAAGTGAGGCAGTCCACGTTCAGAACCCTGCCCCTGTAATCGTTCCTTCCAAGCAGAAAGTGGATGAAGTTGCTACCGATAAATCCGCAGCCACCCGTAATCATTAAATTTTCAAACATTTCCACAAATCACTCCCCTTCCCGTATTATATATCCCGAAGCAGCTTTTGGCGATGCGTCATCCAGCCAATTTCATGGTATGCGCTTTATGTGAAACATCCTCGCGCTGTCAATATATTTCATACAATTGAAACCATAAAATATTTGTTTGACAGGAAGATCACTGTCCTATACGCAAAGAAGCGACTTTTTGCCGATGAATACGGAGGGCTACCCTACAACACAATCTGGTGGCCTCTTCAAGTCACGATCAATCAAGGGTATATCCATGGCCCAGCTTGATAGCCTTTTTTCACCTCTAAGCATTCGCAATATGAGGCTGCAGAATCGGGCCGTCATGGCCCCCATGGGAACGAACCTAGGTAACCCGGACGGGACGGTAAGCGATGCTTCCATAGCTTATCTTGCCCGCCGCGCCAAGGGTGGACCAGGCTTGATCATTACAGAGATCATCGGAGTCCATCCCTCAGGGCTAGCCATTAATACGCAACTGTGCGCTTTTGAAGACCGCCATACTTCCGGTCTGCGGCGACTTGCTGACACGGCTCACAGAGAGGGATGCCGCGTTGCTGCCCAGCTTCATCACGCAGGTCGTGAAAGTCTTTACATGCTCGCCAAAGGAAAGGCCATTGCCCCATCACCTTCTCCAAGCATGATTTACGGAATCCCTCCACGAGAGATGACAAAGCTGGATATTGAGGAGATAGTCACCGCTTTCGGCTCAGCTGCGGTAAGAGCTCGGGAAGCAACATTTGATGCGGTAGAGATCCACGGGGCTCACGGCTATCTGCTTATGCAGTTTTTATCCGCCCTTTCCAATCAGCGAACGGATGAATACGGGGGATCGCCTGAAAAAAGGGCACGAATTATCGTTGAGATACTTCAGGAGGTGCGGAGACGGGTCGGCGATGATTTCCCAATATCCCTGCGGCTGTCAATGGAGGAGTTCATCAAGGGTGGCTATACAGTCGAGGACCTTCTTCCTCTTCTGCCTGCGTTTGTCCAAGCGGGGGCAGATTTGATCCATGCATCCCTTGGAACCCATGGGAGTCCGGGCGGTGTTACGTGTGCACCCGCAGAATACGAACCGGGCTTCAATGTTACCCGTGCTCTTAGAGTTAAACAGGCCGTTGCCATCCCCGTTATCGCTGTCGGAAGAATTACCGAGGCTGCCCATGCTGATGAGATCATTGCACGCGGACAAGCGGACCTGGTTGCCTTCGGACGTCAATTTCTTGCCGATCCCGATTTCCTGCTGAAAGAAAAAGCCGGCCGTCCGGATGATGTTTGTCGATGCATTGCCTGCAATCAGGGTTGTATTGAGCGCCTGATGCTTGGCGAAGGTAGCATCCGCTGTGCTATTAACCCGGAAACCGGCCAGGAGATGCTCTACCCATCGGGACCTGCACACCGGAAAAAAAAGGTCTGGGTAATTGGCGCGGGACCTGCGGGGCTAACCGCATCACTGGAAGCATCAAGACTTGGCCATTATGTAACGCTTTTCGAACAGGAAAAAGAGCCGGGCGGACAGCTTCGTTACGCCAGCAAGCCACCCTATAAAGAAATCTATGGCCATTGGATTTCATGGCTGATCACGCAGGTTCGCCGATCCAGCACACATATCCGGACGGGAATAGCGGTAACGGAAGCAATGCTGAATTCGGAAAGACCCGATGCCGTTATTCTTGCTACAGGCGGTGAAAAAATCATTCCGGATATTCAGGGAATCAATGAAAAAATTGTTTGTGACGCCTGGCAGATCCTGAGTGGCGAAATACCGGTAGGTACAAATGTCGTCATCGTTGGTGGAGGGCTCATCGGTATGGAGACGGCAGATTTCGTGACCGAGCGAGGTGGCCGAGTCACAATCACGGAAGCCTTGAAGGCTTCACCAGTCCTTCCCTTTACATCCCATGGCTATATGCTCCACAAACGGCTTCGCAACCGCGGTTGCAGATTCCTTTATGACACGTGCGTAAATGAAATCAGAGACGGCTGGATCAATATACAAACCTCTGGCACAGACAAGCGCCTTGCACCTGTTGACCAGGTTATCATTGCGGTAGGCATGAAATCAAAAGACCATCTTAAGGCTGTGATAGAAAGCCTTGACATTCCGTATATCACCGCTGGAGATGTCCGATATCCGCGAAGGATCATCGATGCAACAGAGGAGGGAGCGCGCGCTGCCTGGTGTCTTTAAAGCTTGAGACTCATGTTGTGGTTGCTACGCAACGACTCTACCCGAACGGCCGCATCAAAAGAAGCAATGCGTAAGGCCCTCATAAAATTTATGAACCCATTTGAAGCTGGTTCGAAAAAAGCTCCTAAGGAAAAATTTAAATCCCCAGAAAGGAGGAACGATGATTGAATATGGTACCCTGACATCTAAGGCATCCGAAATATTTTACGACCTTTTTTGGCATCTACAGGGCCTTTGGAATTCATTCCCTATGCCAGCTTGGATTGCCATCGGTGTGTTTGCGGTTGTTTTTTATTTGCTGATTCGGAATTGGTTAGGCTGGGACAAATGAGATGCGAGGGAAGAAAAGAGTTAAAAGAAGCGAGAAAGGCATCAATTATAATAACTCCCGCTAAAAATGATTACAGAAGCAATATCTCTTAGAGATTTCTGGATGGCAGAACCTTTATCACCGGCATATCATTTCTGGACACGGACGAGAAGGTGATAAAGGAATATAAAAATTCAGCCTTAAGAATAACTGCAAAGGGCCCTGAAGAGAAAAATCCCTTAACTTGTCATTGATTAATAGCGGTAGTTTCGACAACAGCGATAATACGCCTATTCATTTGTCTGCCTTCTGCAGTCTTATTGCTTGCAATCGGCCTATCCATACCATAGCCCATGGCCTTGATCCGTGCACGTCGGATACCAAATTTCTCTATGAGGTACTTCCTGACGCTTTCCGCACGCCTTTGGGACAACCTTTGATTATAAACTTTCTTACCGACATTATCCGTATGTCCCTCAATAACGGCCATGGATGCGGGATATTTCGACATGAAGTCGGCAACCTTCTTAATTTCACTATTATATTTGGATTTGATATCCGCTTTGCCGGTATCAAACTGAACATTCAGAACAATCCGCACGGGCTCAGCCTTGAAACTCAGGGGAGGGGCTGTTGGGGCTGACACCTCTTTCGTCACCGTTTTCTCCAAGGCAGCCGGCGGCGTTGCCGGCAAAGGCACTCTCGTCTGCTGTGCCGTTTGGACCGGTTTTTTTGCTAATAAAACTTTTTCTACATAGTCGGCAACATCTATGTTTGATAGCAGTTTATCCCCTTGGGTGTAAAACCCGCAGCCGCCTGTGGTGGCAATTCTTTCCAAAAGCATCCGGCCTGTCGAGTCATTACCAACCTGAATGGTATAGAGGCAGATCCGGTCTCCGTACATGCCTTTCAATCTCTCTGCAGAAACCAGCGGAGAAACGGACATGTCTTCTCCATCGGATATGATGATAACCGCTATTTTCCCCAGTACAAGGGTTGATGACAGATCCTCAACAGCCGCATTTAGGGCGAGATCCAATGGACTCGGGCCGTTGGGATACCTGATTCCCCTGAGGGCTTCCTGAAATGGAGCAGAGGCGTATTCGACCGGACCATATACCAGGGTAGTCTTTTCTGAGGTCCTGAGGTCAAATCCGAATTTTCTCATGGCAACGACCAATTTCATGTCGGGAATCGTCCAAACAAACCTGTTGACAATATCGGTTTCGAGATTAAATTTCGAGCTTCCCAAATACGAATCTTTCATTGACCCGGAGTCGTCAAAAATAATCATTAAATTGTTGACGTTTTGTACATATTCGCCGGATTGCAACTTGGGATTCAGATCAATGGGCGCAAAAGGAGCCAAGGGCTTGCGTACTGCGCAGCTGGACAGCAATTCCAATACGACCAAGAAAAAAGCACACAGGATCCGTTTCGCCATATTGCTCACTCTGCAATAGTTCAATGTTTGATGTTTAGCATAAATAGACAACAATTTCATTCATCAAATACAGAAATGCCCTAAAAGGGAAAAATTGTCAAAATGCAGTGAGTTCGCCAATCAATACTGAGAAAGTAGTATCAGTGGTCTAATAGACCTGAAGAGATAACGAAAATTTCAGCAAGCATGCGATGTGGAAGTCAGATCCATGCTTTCCCTCCCCAGAAACGTGGTAAGGGGCCGGTTTACCTCGACAAGCTTTCGCGTAAGAGGGACCATGCCAAAAGGCTTCGGATCCCATCGTCTTTCCATGTTAGAGGTAAGAGCGGGCGCCAATAAACCGTTCCTTGTAATAATCACTGTCAAATGAGTCAGCGCGAATTTTCTTCCCGGTTCCGGGCGCATGTATAAACCATCCGCCACCGGCATAAATCCCTACATGGGTGATCCTGCTGCCTCCCCTTGTCGCAAAAAAAACAAGATCTCCTTTCTGCAAATCACTGAAACCGACTGGCTCGCCTGATTCGAACTGTTCACTGGAGGTTCTCGGAAGCGTCAATCCATTGAGCTGATAAACAGCCATTGTTAGCCCGCTGCAGTCAAAACCCTTGTCAGCGTTGGTTCCGCCCCATAGATAAGGCACATCGATGAAGGTCTCCGCCGTCTTGATAATCTCGTCCCTCAGATAATCCGGGCCATATTCTTCAGCCTTGGCCGCTGCCTGATCCTGGGGAGCAACGATATAATAAGCATCAATCATCCCTGTATCCACCAGGTTATCGGCCCGGGCCTTAGCCTGCGCCTTGGTGCCGAAGCTTCCGAAACGCACCTTATACAACCCGGATGGATCCCGAAAATAGGTTGCATTGAGCCCCTTCTGGCACAGCTGTTCCGTAAGACGGGCGGCATTGTCAACCTTGGCAAAAGCCCCTGCCTGAATCGCATATCCGATTCGCGCCAGCTGTTTGTGCAATGTGTATCTCTTTACCGCCTGTTCAGGCATTTTCGGACGAGTCCGGTAGCGATATGATTGCGATGCCTTCCCTCCGCATGCCCACAAATGACACACACAGAGCATCAGAATGATGAATCGGAAGTCAATCCTGTTGGATATCCCAGACGCCATGTTTTTTTCGTAGCAAAATGCCGGGAAAACCTCAAGGTCCGTTTTTTACGCAAACGAAACAATATCGGTAACATCACGCGCGCAATGCATGATTTTGATGCTGTCGGCAATTTATCGTGTTCAGTTGAAAAAACGCCAAAAACGAAAAAATGAATTGAAAATAATGCCGGAATGATACAAAGTTGACGGCACTGATTAAGATATCATGGCCTGAGTGGGTTCCGCAACATATCCTCAAGTCCGCGAGGTAATCCATGCAACAGAAGTACATCCTGACAATCGATCTTGGTACATCGGGAAGCAAGGCGGCTTTAATGTCTTTCGACGGTAATATAGCCGGGTTCGCTTTCCGGGAAACCCCTCTGTATCTGTTGCCTGATGGAGGTGCTGAACAGAATCCTGACGAATGGTGGCAGGCTGTCATTAACTCCTCAAAGGATGTTTTAAGGGAGAGCGGGGTACCCTCGAACAATGTAGTGGCCATTAATTGCACAACCCAGTGGTCGGGAACAGTGGCCGTAAATCGTGAGGGTCGCCATTTGATGAACGCCATTATCTGGATGGATTCCAGGGGAGAATCCTACGTTAGAAAAGTTGTCGGCGGTCCCGTCCGAATCGAGGGGTTTTCCCCAGGCAAACTGTTGCGATGGATCCGGTTAACCGGTGGCGCACCTTCACCCTCCGGGAAGGATCCTCTTGCGCACATTCTTTTCTTAAAGCATCGGCATCCTGATATTTATCACAACACCTATAAATTCCTCGAGCCGAAAAACTTTATCAATCTCAAACTGACCGGTCGTTTTGCGGCATCTTACGATTCGATTACACTTCACTGGGTGACGGATAACCGCAATATTTCAAAGGTAACTTATAACGACACATTAATCAGGATGGCGGGCATAGACCGGGAAAAGCTCCCTGATCTTGTTCCACCCCTAAGCGTTCTCGGCACAATCAGGAAAGAAATCTCGCATGAGCTTGGTTTGCAAAAAGATGTTACGGTCGTTTGTGGCGCTCCAGATGTCCAATCGGCTGCTGTCGGGTCCGGTGCCGTGGAAGATTACAAGGGCCATGTATATATCGGGACATCATCATGGTTGACCTGCCATCTGCCGTTTAAGAAAACGGACATTCTGCACAACATGGCCTGCCTGCCCTCTGCGATCCCGGGCCGCTATTTTCTTGCCAATGAGCAGGAAACCGCCGGAGCATGCCTCACTTTCCTGCGGGATAATATTCTTTACCACAAGGATCAGCTTTTGCGTGAGGAGAAGCAGCCTGACGTTTATAAGGTCTTCGATAAGATCGCTGAAGATATTCCACCGGGAAGCGGGCGACTTCTTTTTACACCATGGCTTTACGGGGAAAGGACACCCGCTGAGGATCACCTCTTGCGCGGCGGCCTGCACAATCTCTCACTCTTTACAACGCGGGGCCATATCATTCGTGCCTTTCTCGAAGGTGTTGCATACAATACCCGATGGGTGCTGCAATATATTGAAAAATTCATTGGTCGAAAAATGGATCCCCTGCACATGATCGGTGGGGGAGCCAATTCCAGTTTATGGTGTCAGATCTATGCCGACGTCCTGAATCGAAAAATCCTCCAAGTGCAGGATCCCATCCAGGCGAATGCACGCGGTGCGGGATTGCTCGCCCTGGCTGCACTCGGCCACGCACGAATTGAAGAACTTTCTGGATACACAAAGGTCCGTGGAGAGTACATTCCTGATTCGCGCAACCGTAACATCTATGATGATCTCTTCGGCGAGTTTCTGGCTATATACCAAAAGAACAAAGGGATCTATCATCGTCTCAACCGGCCAATAGCTGAAAAATAAAACAGGGGGAATGCAATCATGAAAATTACAATCCTTGGCGGATGCGGCGCTGTCGGCAGTGTCGCACTGAAAACCATCGTCGAGAGCAAGATTTTCTCTGAGATTCTTATTGCCGACATGGACGAAGAAAAAGCAGCGGGGATAGCATGTTCATGCGGATTCGACGGGGCACAGGCCTGCCGGGTCGAAGCAATAGATCCCGACAGCGTTGAATCGGCCATACGCGGGTCGGATGTCGTCCTCAATTGCGTGGGACCATTTTACAAGTACGGCCCGGGCATCTTACGGGCAGCCATAAAACAGAAGATCAACTATGTCGATGTATGCGATGACTTTGACGCAACGGAGGCTTGCCTGGAAATGGATGATGCCGCACGGAAAGCCGGTGTGTCGGCACTGGTCGGCATGGGAAGTTCCCCCGGTGTGGCCAATGTTTTGGTACGATTTGCCGCCGAAGATCTACTCGAATCAGTGGAGGCAGTCGATATTTACCACGCCCATGGCGGCGAGGCCATGGAAGGTCCGGCCGTTGTCAAGCATCGCATTCATTCCATGTCCGTTCCTATTCCCGTATTCATAGACGGCAGGTTCAAACGACTCGACATGTTCAGTCCCGAAGGCGTCGCCTTCGAGGAAACAACGAAGTTTGCAGACGTAGGAACCTACAATGTCTATCTGTATCCGCATCCGGAAACCATCACCCTGCCCCGGTTCATCAAGGGGATCCAAAGAGTCACAAACCTCGGACTTGTTCTCCCGCCGGCTTATGCAGAGCTTATCAAGGGTGTGGTGCGGCTGGGGATGATTGGTGACAGGCCGATCATGGTCGGTAACCAGCCTGTCATACCGCTTGACTTTGCCGTCTCATACATCCTATCCAATCGCGACCGGCTAACAAGGGAAGCAGGGATTACAGAAGCGATGGGCTGTCTTAAAATAGTCGTCCGGGGGAAGAAGAAAGGGGAACCTGCTACCTTCGTGTTCTCCATGTCGTCCCGCGGCCGCGGCATGGGGGAAGGAACAGGCATCCCTTCCGCCCTAGGCGCCATCCTCATGGCAACTGGAAAAATTAAGGGGAAAGGGGTCATGCCGCCCGAGGCATGTGTTGTACCCGCAGACTTGCTTCAACTGGCCAAAGAACGCGTTCACTTGGACGGCAAGAGCGGAATGCCCCTGATGATTGAACACATCAAGGCCAACGGTGAAATCGAAAGGATTTCCCTGTAGAAAATGATAACGAAACACATGGAGATTGCAATATGAAACCTTATGAAGACAAGCCTTACGCCCTCCCAGAGGGTATCGACATGGAAAACCACGTCATCGCCACTTACTACACAGCCTGGCCTAAAGAATTCAATCTGGACCAGATGTCGCCAATTCTCGCCATTGAGCAATCCACCGGTACATGGACCCCGACCCCGATGGAGACCCCTGAGATCCGCTGCAAGCATATTGCCAAGGTGATCGGGGTTTATGAAGCTCCGGGTTTTGAATACACGGTGGAACCTTCCGTTACCGAGCGGCAATATATTGTGCAGATAGCCTTTCCGGCAGCAAATATCGACAGCCAGATTCCGATGCTGCTCACCGCCTGCGTCGGCAACATCTCCATGGCTGGAAAACTTAAACTGATCGACCTGAGAATGCCCCAAGTTCTCCTTGATGGCTTTAAAGGTCCCAAGTTCGGGATCGACGGCCTATACAAGGCCCTAAATCTTCAAAGGGACCGCCCGTTACTGAACAATATGATTAAGCCCTGCAGCGGTTATCCCTTGGAAGTCGGCGTTGATCTGTTTTATAAAGCTGCCCTGGGCGGATGCGACGTGGTAAAAGACGACGAGCTGATCGCTGATATGGGATATAACCGGGTCTTGGCTAGGGTAAAGGCATACATGGAAAAAGAACGCCAAGTTTACGAGGAAACAGGAGAGCATACACTCTATACGGTAAATATCACGGATAGGCTTCCGAAAATGTTCGAACTGGCCAAGCAGGCAATTGATGCCGGTGCCAATGCCCTAATGGTGAATTACCTGGCCGTCGGACCGGAAGCTATGCGTGCCCTTGCAGAAGATCCGGAAATCAATGTCCCCATTCTTGCCCATATGGATACGGCCGGAGCATTCTATATGTCACCTTACCATGGAATTGCGTCATCGATTGTCCTGGGTAAAATCCCCCGCCTCTGCGGGGCCGACTCCGTGGTGCTGCCTTTTGCACTCGGAGGCAAGGCACCATACCTCCCGGAACGTTTCAGCCAGACGGTGAGGTCACTGGTATATCCATTTGGCTCATTAAAATCCACTATGCCGATGCCGTCCGGCGGTATCACGCCTGCCAACGTGCCAGATGCCATACGGGAGATGGGACCCAACATTATGATCGGATCCGGCGGAGGCATTCACGCCCACCCGAATGGTCCTGTTGCAGGTGGACGTGCATTCCGTCAAGCTATTGACGCAGCTGTTGGGGGTATTCCCCTTGACCAGTATGCCCAGAATCATGAAGAGCTTGCCGTTGCTCTGGGCTTGTGGGGAAAAGTGACAAAGTTCAAAACATGATGCATGATGACGCGGCGGATCTAATGAAAGGGTAGCGTATGAAGCAAATCGTTCACGCTATTAACCGGGTGTTGATCATCCTGATTTTCCCGGCCCTGCTTGGCGGATTGATCCTCGTTATCAGCATCCTGCAAAACGGACCCTCTATCTGGAATCAACAGACGATTGATGAAATCGCTGGAGTGCCAGCAAGCGACATTAAGCTCTCTGACATCAAATCTCTGAACAAGTCACAGTTGATGCAGCTTTTCTTTGCCGCTGATGCCCCGCCTATAGAGGAGATGGTTGGCGAATATCGGGGAAAGATCGTTCGGATCGGTATTTTAGCGCTCCCCTTCGAATACTATTCCCGCTATCTGTTTGGCCCGGGAGTCTGGAGCGGAAAAGCATTCTATCCATACAGGCTGAGGGGCGATGGCGAAGGATATAACCTTTTTACCGCAAGGGGGCGAGACGGCCAGACAACGGTCTATCGGACCTGCAGGGTAAGGACTTATATCACCTTGTCAAACATTGACAAGAATAAGAATTCTTTTCACATCGACTATAAGCCTTTCAACAAAGGCCTGAATGGCACCCTACATGGTGAAATCCGCAAGATCAACCATCGCATTTATCTTGGAATGGTTTACTCTTCCGTCGTTGGCGGATCATTAAATCCGATCCCGTTTGTCCTTCATGGACCGGCGACCGGCTGGGTGGGTCCTTCGGAATAGTGGGATTTCAGTTCTATCAGAGGCGATAACGAAGTTGGCTGCCGAAATAGCGCCAAGAGAGACATTTTCCCTGCTGCAAAGCAATCCTTTCATTTGCGGTGTGTGGATTCTTTTTCATACCTTCCCTAGTTGATTGATAATATCAACAAGTTAACCATTGAGTGTTAATTTCCGTCCCGCATTTGTGACCCAATTGTAACCGGTTCCTTCAAAAATAGTGTTTTCCAACTTGCAGACCGCCTCCTGGTTTTCGGTCTTAACCCAGTGAGCATATTGATTTATACAGCTTACAGTGGTTAGTCCATCTCTATTTTGTAACTGCAAGCACATAGGCTGCTGCCATTGTTCCCATATCCTCCGGGAGTGATCTATCGGAACTGCCATGCGTCCATTGAGCTGCATAAGGGTTATTGTATGACGTAAGATCCTTTTCTCGAAGAACATCTCCGGTATCCCCATCTATCAGCTTAACTACTACCGACATATCCGAAGATCCTGCAAATACTCCTCCCCACATACGTGCCGCATGGCTGACTATTCTTATATCTGTTATCATACATTTAACTAGAAGGGTGTTTTTATTTAGTGTACCCTGCTCAAGTTCTTTGCTCACCTTCATGAATGGATTATTGTTATGTTTTTGAAGTAATGAAAAAAAACTGTCTTCAAACTCTGCTACAGCTGTCGGATAGTCAGTTGCAAATTCAGGTTTATAAAAGACTGTCTTCTGTATGAGAAGCACATCGTATTTATGCTTGAGAGGATTTTCATGAAAGGTCGCTCCCAAGTCGGAGAGATCTTGATTCGTTGCCCTTCCTCCACCGCAAGCAGCAATTATCAAAATGGTCGTTAATATCATTGTAAGTCTTGCTAATAGATTGCGTCTCATATTATCCCTCTCTCATGTCCGTCTGATTGTGTCGATGACTCATTGATAAGGCAAGCAACTTCAAAAACATAACACGAACCTAAACATCCAACAGGGGAACCATGCAAATCTGGAAAAGAAAGAGATTAATAAAGCGTCGAACCCCCGTTTTTTAGAGATTTATAGAAAAAGTCTTAAAAAAGTTGACATTGAGTAATCTATCGTCGCAGGTGTCAGGAACTCAGTTCATTGCATTGGCATGTGTCAGCTCTGTTGTGACGACTATTTTCTTTTGACGTTTGCTATAGATTTATTTCCATGATTAAAACTTACCGCCAATCTCAAAATTGGCAACGACGCCTCCTAAGTTAATGGTTTGACTGTTTCCGGAGAAAGAATAACCGGAACCAATATAGTCTATATTTACTGATTGCCAGTCTGTATAATACTTCCCATAAATTCCTAAAAAGAAATGGTCCCCAATAAAGAATCGTACGCCTGCTTTCCCTACCACTCCAAAACCTATACCTGAACCACCATTCTGCAGAGTATACTCCTGTGCATCAGTCATAAGTCCTGACAAATTATCAAGATTATTAAAATACATACCAAATCCAGCAGCAATATAGGGCTGCACTATCCAATGGTTTGGCTCAAGGTAAAAGAGATATTCAACACCAACGGTCTGAACTGTATTAGCGGTTTGATTATTTGAATATGATGCGTTTAAATCAGTTTTCTCGTAACTAATATCGACACCAAAACCAAATAAACTGCCTAAGGTAACCCCTAGAGTAAGAGTACCATCAAAGTCGTTGTTGAAACCACTATAATCACCCATAGGGAAAAAGCCGCCGCCAGAAAGAGAGAAGAGAAACGATGCAAACTTTGGCCTAGGTCGCACCTCCTCCACTTGTTGGATAGGCTGTGGCTGTGCCATGTTTGGGTTAGGTTGCACCTCTTCCGCTTTTTGGCTAGGCTGCAACTGTTCCGTGCTTGGGTTAGGTTGCACCTCTTCTGCATAGAGATATGTCGAACATAGAAAAACCAACACGAATGCCCATAAGAATTGTTTCATCGTTTCCCCTCCTAAATTTTCGTTTACCTACTATAACCATATGTAATTTTTTAAAGTCAAGTACTTCCATTACCTATGAATATCTAGATATATTAAGCTAATCAAATGAAATTTGTTCCACTGGCCAAACGACTATATTAAAGGCACACGAAGACCTGCAACTTTTGAGCGCTATGGTCAAACATATGTCCAGCCTTGGGCAATAAGCCGATAACTGAGATTAATCGAAATCTACTTCTAAAATTATACAATAGTGGGCTTTTAAAAAGTATGATTCGGATCATCCATCCCTTTTTGTTTTCTGCGATAAGGATTACAGATTGTAATGTCATATTAAAGGGCTGAATCAGCAAAACAACACTTCAAGGAAGAAGTCAATACCAGACTTGACAATCACTGTCAGATAGAGTTCTGTTCAGATCAACGAAACATTAAATCCAGTTTTACCCCTTTGCGTGTTGATCGCTTAGGGGTGGTATGGGGAAAATAGAAGTCCCGTTTGCGCTCCCCTCCTTCCTGTGTCAGAATAATTTGGCCTTGATATTTTGCGCATACCTCCTGCCTTGAGTATGTGAAAATTTCCACTGGGTAGGGGGCTTGCTCCCTACCTGAAATTTTGTGAGCATTTTGTGACCATAACCTTACAAAACATCCTTTAAAATTATAAAGCAACATCAAGTGTTAATCAAGGCTTTTATTGATTTTACTGCATATTGATGTACCATGTTTGTTGTCATTTTAATGCTCGTTCAGATTTGCGGTATGATGGCACCTCCCATCTCGCTTCTTTCCACCGCCCGCAAAATCGGCGCCTGACAGTTCGCGCCTACAACATACGATTTACAAATAGCACGAGAGGCTAGATTCTTAATTACAGGTTTGATTCCTGTATTGTCCGACGCCGCACAATTACCTATTCAGACCCTATGAGGTCGACCTTGATCCCGATTGTTGAGGAGATTTTTTATTATGTTCTGCAGAATTACATTGATGGATGGTGGTCCATGGATCAAATTGTTATATAGGGATTTATCCTGGCCGCCCGGTGTTTTGAAACTAGGTAGCGATCATAGATGGATCGGATGATGTCTTCCCCGAGGGACTTCAATTCATTGGCATGATATCCGAGTGGATTGAGCTTCCGGTAATCTTTGGCGGGATAGTCGGCAAGAATCCTCTTGCGGCTTAGAATAAGGATCTCGCATTCTCCCTCGCGGCGGATTTCCAGAATGTATTTGCTCTTCTTGCAATATTTTAGAAAACAGTTGACCTTGTGGACAAGATACTCATGATTAAGCAGGGCCGAGTCGATGTGTGGCAAGACATGGGCCTTGACCCGCCTGTGAATATCCTGTGTAATCTTTTCCACTGCGGCGATAAATTTTTCCTTCTCTATAATAATTGTTTCTGCAGCATCATCCTTGATCTCAGCTAGGCGTTTCAGGTAGAACGCCGCAATCTGACTGAACGTAATCGTGTGGAGTTTCTGAAGCGTTTTGTACAGGGCACGGTTGAACTCCTCCTTGGGCTTTCTCAGGAAAAATGGCTTGCCAACTTTAATAAAGACGTCTTTCGTGCCGTTGACCAATCGGTCCACCTTCACATTGATAGGCAGCACATACACTTTCTTCTTCGCCGTCTGAAAGGTGCTTTCCACCACTTGATATGCACCGCTGCGAATTTTCTTGAGGCCGCCGTATCCCCAGGTTGTGCCCTCCGGAAAGATCAGGGTGGACAGGCCCTGCAAGGCACCCTCCCGGAACCTCCCGATCTGGCCCGATATGGCATTTTTGAGCTCCCGTTTCTTCATGTTGACCTGCTCAATAAATGGCCTTTCGACAGACGAAAGATTCATAGTGCGGAAAATCGCCATCGGGATACCCGTTTTATCGAGCAACAACAGGAGCGATCGAACGAACCGGTTATTCTTTGCGAAATTGGTAGACAGATAACGACCGCTCAGAAACTCGTTCTTCACCATGATGAGAAAGTTTGGCTTTGGCTTTAGGGCATAGTAAACCCGTGACAGTGATGGCACCTCTGAGTAGCTGTCATGGGTTACGGTAAATAAAACCGGGGTGGGAATTTCCTTGAGATGCTTTTCTCCCCTAAGGTGAGGTCTCTGGCGCATAAGCCTAGAAGCCACGAAAAATCCAAAGATGATCAGGCTGTAAAAAATTCCTTTCCGTTTCCCGGCCATGCCCCTTCTCTAGGTGACGGTTTATTTGTGAAATAGTAAGATAAGCTTTACCGGGTGTCAATGGAAAACTATATCTTCGGCCTTAGCGGCCATTTTTCAGAAATTAACCGAACCGCCTCCTCCATGGTAAGAACCTCTCCATCTAACTGAGCATCCTCTACACCTTGGATGATTTCCTTGTAGAGTGGTCCAGGCACATAGCCCATTGCCTTAAGATCGTGGCCTGTGATCAGGCGCAGGGGATGGAGCATCGCTTCTGGCATCTCTTGCAGCTTCTGCCTGCAAAATTCATAATTATCCAGCATTTTGTGGCTGCCCAGACAGTCCAAGCGATGGAGTTCCAAGTGCAGGGCAAATTCCGGCTGCCTGATGAAGCGTTTCAACTTGTTCGGTCGCATCTGGCGAACGTGCATAAAACGCATGTGGGATCCGACGAGTGTCTTGATTTTATTCCTGTCATCATTAGAAAAATTCAGTCGTTTGAGGATGTCTTCCGCCATCTGGGCCCCTGTGCTGACATGACCATAGAAATGCACGCCAAACGAATCCTCGGAGCGGGTGACGGCTTTACCGATATCGTGCAGCATGGCAGACCAGGCCAAACATACACTATCATTCCCCTCAAATGATTCTCCCGATGGCAGAAGCGCCAGCATACGCAAAGTGTGTTCCCAGGCATCCCCTTCAGGATGGAAAGCAGGCGGCTGATTCACTCCACGGAGAGCGAACACTTCCGGCAAAATTCTAGCCAGCAGACCGCACGCAGAGAGAAGTTCCAAACCCCGTCGTGCATGACCTCCGATCAGAGACCTTGTGATTTCATCCCGGACCCGCTCTGCGCTGATCAGGTCTATTTTATGGGCGAGGCGCTCAATTGCACCGATCGTCTCCCCGTCAATTTCAAAATCGAGGTTGGCTGCAAAGCGAACCGCGCGAAGCATGCGCAGGTGATCCTCCGAAAATCTTGCATCCGGATCCCCGATAGTCCGGACGATTTGATTCCGGATATCCTCCTGTCCGTTCACGTAATCAATAACCTGCCCGTTCTCCGGATCAAGGAGAAGGCCATTGATCGTGAAATCACGCCTCCGGACATCTTCCTCCACAGAGGAAAAGGCAACCTGCGAAGGCCGACGGCCATCTTCATAGTCTTTCTCGGCACGGAATGTGGCTACTTCAAATTGGTACCCACCTTCCAAAACGAGCATCACACCAAACTGGACCCCGACTGGAATGGTACGTGCAAAAAGAGCTTCGACCATTCCGGGGCTGGCCGATGTCACAATATCGAAGTCTCCCGGTTCCATGCCCATGATCAGGTCACGGACACAACCGCCGACGAAATAGGCCTGATGACCTGCTTCGCGGAGGCGGCGCACGATCGAGGACGCCGCCTGATATAAACCGGACCGCCGTCCGCTATCGGGAAACAGAACGGAGCTGGCTGGTTCCCGCATCATCAAACGGGGATGAGTCCCCTTGGATATTTCAGGAAGACCTTTCTTATTCATAAAATGACGTTCCCGAGACTGGCAATCAATAATGGATCATTGTCACTTGCAAACATCGCATTTCACGAGGTTTCTCAGCCGTTTGACCTCTTCCCGAATGGCAGCGAAATGGTCTATGGGGCCTTGTCCACTGCCGATGTGCAGACTGTGTTGTATGGCCAACGTGATGTATGCCTTTGCCTCCCGAACAGCCTCCGGTAAGGACTTCCGGAAAGCTAGCATCGTGGCAATCGTTGCAGAATACGTACATCCAGTCCCATGGGTATGTTCCGTATTAATACGCTCGGTGGAGAACTCAAGAAAGTCTTTGCCATTATAGAGAAGGTCTATCGCCAATCCGGGCAAATGCCCCCCTTTGATCACGACATTACGGGCGCCGAGGCCATGTATCATATGGGCGGCGCGTTTCATGTCCTCCCTGGAGGCGATAACCAATCCCGACAGTACCTCGGCCTCCGGTATGTTCGGCGTAACGACACGTGCCAAAGGGATCAGTGCCTTCTTGAGCGTCTCGATAGCCCCCTGACGGATCAGCTGTGCTCCTCCTTTCGCCACCATCACCGGATCTACCACGAGCTCTTCGATGCCGTACTGTCTGATTTTCTCTGCCACGACCTGAATGATCTCCGCACTGACCAACATCCCTGTCTTGGCGGCATTCGCACCGATATCTTCCGCCACGGCATCAAACTGCTTTGCTACGAATGCCGGTGGAACCTTGTGGATGGCCTTGATGCCCAGGGTGTTCTGCGCAGTAAGCGCCGTAATCACGCTCATTCCGAACCCGCCCAGAACAGTAATGGTTTTTAGGTCCGCCTGAATACCGGCCCCTCCTCCGGAATCTGAACCTGCAATTGTTAAAATTCGTTTCGGCTTCATGATGCTTCGTCTCCTTCGGGAAAGGTCTGTGCCTTGTGGTATAAAATAGCAAGCAGGAAGCCTTCTGCAATTGAAACCAATGCCCGGTGCTCCATCAGCCGATTGCTGATCCCATAAGGATTCTCGAGCGTCATGGTCCCGTCATGCAGCGGATACTCAAAACCTTTCAGAGTGATTCCAGACACTGTTCCAGCCATGGGATAGAAGGATATCGTTTGGCCGGGATTTCCCTCGATCACTGCACCATGCTTAACAAGAAATACCTCGCACCACTCATCCACAAGCCTGATGTCGGTTCTATAGTGTCGCCCCCGCAGAAGCAGCGAGAGATTGGCCAGTGTATGGTCCAGCCTCAATCCCAGTCCGCCCCAGATCCAGATTTTATCCGGCGCCAATAAAAGGGCTTGCTCAAGCGCCAGTTCTGTGTCCGTTTCATTCTTTCTTCGCGGGCTTTTGAGGAACGGGACGCCCATTTGATGAAAGTGATGCTCCACAGCAGGGCGGATGGAGTCCATATCTCCCACGATCATCCTAGGAACCATTCCGAGAGACATCGCGTGACGCGCTCCGCCGTCTGCACAGATTACGTCAACAGGGGGATTACTGGCCATGCACTGTCTGACAAACTCCAAATCTCGTATCGGACCACCGGCAAAAACGTAGATGATTCGCTTCACTATTCGCCCCCCCTCCTTCATCATGCTGCCCGCATAAAAAAGGCCATCTCGTGACGATCCGGGATGGCTTTCGAAGCGATTCAGAATCAGCCGCTATAGACTCCCTACGCTGGCATTACCCAGATCAGGTTCAAAGGGTATCTTCTCAGCCTCTCGGCACCCCCGGCTTTATCAACATCGGTGGAATACTACTGAAATGTTAAATAAAATGCAAGATGTATATGGGTGAAGGACGGCCGCATGCTGGGTCAGGGCCACTCTTACCGCCCACTTGAATCGATGATTGGGGAGTTCAAAATCTTGACCGGCGAGAGCCATCTACTCTATCCAAAACGGATTGTATATCTTCATCTGAGCATCTTGAAATGGAATTAGATCGAACCGCACTTTGGCCAGTGTTACGGTGATTTTTTGTAGGTGGGACCGCAAATACCGTTGTAGTAATCCCAAATCTCACACCAGTCGCCATTCTTCCAGCGACAAATGCTATTTTCCGCAGGCGTACCATGTGACGCCGTCGGGGTATAGGTGCCGCCGGTCATCATGCAGAATCGGGCAGCAGGCGTTGCCAGTCCTGAAATCTTGACGCCTCCTACCGGGCACTCGCCTCGCATCATGGCCCATTCTTCACATTCCTTACCATCTTTGAACCGGCATACGCCATACTCTCCACCGTCCGGCCGCTTCTCAATAATTAACTCCCCACCCTTGTCTACACAATTGACAGACGCTGGGTTGGCAATTAGAGATAGTGGCTTCTGCCCAGCCTGCGATGTAGCTGCATCCGCAAATGCCCATGGCTCGACAGCACAAGCTCCTATGATTAGGATGCATATTTCGGCTAGCCTGGTCAATCTGCAACTGTAAATATTGCGCAATGGCGAGCTCATCGTCCTTGTAGATTTTAAATCAAGACCCGCAGGAGTTCTTAGCATCGCTTTGATGAGTCGGTACGATGAATCCCGTAATAAATTCATGACGACCTGCGCGGGTACAGGTTAAGTGATCAAAGAGGATTGATTCCGAAAAGATCCCTGGCATTTTTAGACGTGACGTTACCAACTTCCTCAAGGCTGAAACCCTTGATATCTGCAATGCGCTGGGCGGTATGCAGCACGTAGGCTGGCTCATTACGCTGTCCGCGGTATGGCTGGGGTGTCAAATAGGGTGCATCTGTCTCTACAAGCAGACGCTCCAAGGGGACCATGCGCACCACCTCTGCCAGCCTGTCGGATTTGGGATAGGTTACGGGCCCGGCAACGGATATATAGAAGCCCATATCAAGGCATTGCCTTGCCATGGCGACATCTCCGGAAAAACAGTGAAGAACGCCGCGCTTTCCACCCTTCCAAGCTCCGAGCATCCTCATGGTCTGGGCATGGGCATCACGGTCATGGACAATAATGGGAAGATCGACCTCCAGGGCCAGATCAAGAAGTTCACCGAAGCACCGAATTTGGGTGTCCCTTGGGGACAAGTTCCGGAAAAAGTCGAGACCGATCTCGCCTAGGGCCACAACCTTCTGTTCCCGGGCAAGTTGCTTCAGGATTCCGTAAGTCCCGCCATCGATTTCAGCTGTATCATGGGGGTGAATGCCGATAGCTGCATAAACGACCGGGTAGCGCTGTGCTATATTTACCGCTTTGCGGCACTCCGCAATCGTTGTGCCAACTGTGACCATCAATTCAACACCGGCTTCAAGGGCCCGCTGCACTACGGCATCACGGTCTCTGTCAAACTCCCGCATTTCAAGATGAACATGTGCATCGATTACCATGAACGCTCAGCGCTTCTTCTTCGTCAGCTCCTTTTCGACGTCCATCTCCTCGGCGAGACTGGACACATCCGGGAGCTTCTTGAGGTACGCCTTCAGATCTTCGGCTTTCATCTTTTTGTCACGGACCATTCTTTCAACAATACGTTTGTCGATACCTTGCTCCTTTGATTTTTTCTTCGACGCCATATCGATTATCCCCCGCTGAGATAATATGCGCGATTCTGATTGACGCACTGTCTAATACATTTATCAGTTTTTTTCAACCGGCATGATGCCAACCGTACAAATTATGCAAATTGTACCTTTTTTTCTTCAAGAACCTGGCGTGCCTCTTTTACGACACGCTCGATAAGCTCGGCCACGGTCGGCTCATCATGGACAAGGCCCACGCATTGCCCCACAGGCAGGAATCCGCTTTCCGTATCCCCATTCTCCGTTGCAACCAGGATCTTCTTGTAGGCATTGGCAAAGTAAGCGAGCTGCCGGGCATTCTTCCACCCGGACAACATCACACCTAAGAAAAGTTTTATAAACGGAAGACGAAGCTGCCGGGCAATAATGCGCGCATTGAAAAACGCCGCCGGATAATTCAAGTGCTCCTTAAAGGCCCTCCTAGCCGCCTCGTTCTCAATCAAGCGGCAGGGGATACCATCAAACTTGGGAGAGTACAATGTGTCATAAATGTTCTTTTCCAACGAAAGACGTTTCTGGTTCACATGCAGGGCACTTTCATGGGTCGTCATGAAGCGTGTTCCCATGGCAATGGCATCGGCCCCCAGTGCCAGTGCGGCAATCAGACCCCTCCCGTCGGCAAAACCGCCAGCGGCAATCACCGGGATCTGCAGCGCGTCGACCAGGCTGGGAATCAGTACGAGCGATGTGGCAACCCCTCCATGTCCGGCTGCTTCATGCCCCGTTGCGATGACAGCATCACAGCCATAATCTTGGGCCCGCCTTGCATGACGTGCGTTGGTTACTGTTGCGATGACTTTCCCGCCATACTTATGAGCCTCGTGCACAAGCCAATCCCCCTTCCCAAGTGCAAAATTGATGACGGGAACTTTCTCCTCCAGCAGTATCCTGGCATTATCGCTGCCGCCTGGAAGCATCAGGGATGCGTTGACGCCAAACGGCCTGTCCGTCATCGTGCGGATATCACGAATGGCGGTCCGTGCCTCTGCCGGATTAAGAGGACCGGTAGCCAAAATTCCTAGTCCCCCTGCATTGGAAACGGCAGCCACCATTTTCGGAACGCTGATCCAGCTCATTCCGGACATGATGATAGGATACTGAATACCGAATGATTCCGTAATTCTCGTTTTCATGGTTTATTTTCCTTTGTAAGCAGGAAAGCGCTTTTCCAAAAAAGCCGCTGCACCTTCCCTCAGATCTTCCGTCATAAAAAGGTCCCCCACAAGAGACGCTTCCATAATGAGGCCATCCTCAAGGGACATATCGCTTCCCTCATTGATCGCCCTCTTTGCCGCCCTGAGGGCCAGTGGCGCATTACCAAGGAAGGCCTGTGCCATCTTCCTTGCCTCATTGACAGCTTCCCCAGCAGGTACGACCCGTTCAGCCAATCCCATTTCGAGGGCATCTTTTGCCCCGTAAAAGTCTCCACTGAGACACATGAGCTTCGCCTTGCCTTTGCCGACCAAACGAACGAGCCGCTGCGTACCGCCCGCACCTGGAATGAGCCCCAGCCGCACCTCAGGAACCCCGATGAGGGCGTTCTCTGCGATAATTCGTATATCGCAGGCAACAGCCAACTCGCAACCGCCGCCCAATGCCATCCCGTTGATTGCTGCAATGACGACTTTGCTGGAGTTTTCGACCTTGCTAAAACACTTCTGCATGCCCCTAGATCCTTCGACAACCATTTCTCTCTTTCCTACAAGGTCACCGAAAGCCTTGATGTCTGCACCTGCCACAAATGCCTTGTTACCACCGCCGGTGATGATGGCAATGACAATGTCATCTTTTTCGTCCAGTTCATCAAGAACATCGGTCAACTCATTGATGACGGCCGCACTCAAAGAATTCATGGGCGGATTATTAATGGTGACAACAGCAATACCGTTTTCCACTTCATAATTGACGAATTTTCGCTCCAAGATGCAACCTCCTTCAGCTTTTTCAGCAACATATTTTGAATCCGATTTAAAACCCATGATCCTCCCCGCCGTGATGGCCTCCTTTTTTGCTCGATGCACCCAATATTCTCCGCAATCTCTGCCGAGTGATGCCAAGGGCATCCGCAGCCCTGGAGCGGTTTCCCCTGTACCGATCCAAAATTTCCTTCACATACCGGCTTATCACGACGTCCAGTGTTTGAATCGCACCTCCGTTGGCAATGAAGCCCTTTCCCGCGGTTCCCACTTGAAAAATCTCGCTCGGGATGTCAGATGAAGCTATGATCTCTCCATCACTGAGAAGGACGACCCTCTCGATGATATTCTTCAACTCCCTTACATTACCCGGCCAGTGATAATCCGTCAGAATCCTCAGTGCCTCCTTGCTGAACCCCTTCACCGGTTTATTCAATGTACGGCTGTACTTTTCAACAAAATGCCTTGCCAGCAAAGGAATATCCTCACGCCTTTCTCGCAATGGAGGTATGGTTGTTGAAATCACATTGAGCCGATAATAAAGATCCTCGCGAAATTTTCCCTCCTCGACCTTGCGCAGGAGGTCCTTGTTTGTTGCGGCAATGATTCGCAAGTCAACTTTAATACTGCGCGTACCGCCCACCCGCTGAAACTCCTTCTCTTCAAGGAAACGCAGAAGTTTGATTTGCGTCCTTGGACTGATTTCGCCGATCTCATCGAGGAAAAGCGTTCCCTGATCGGCCAATTCAAAGAGGCCTTTCTTCTGGCGGATTGCGCCGGTGAAGGCGCCCTTTTCATGGCCAAACAATTCGCTTTCGAGGACACCCTCAGATAAAACAGCACAGTTGATGGTCACCAGCGGATAGTCCGCCCTGGAGCCGTGATAGTGGATTGCATTGGCAATCAGTTCTTTGCCGGTTCCGCTCTCTCCGAGGATCAGGACCGTGGAACGGCTGTTGGCTGCCACGCGCTGGGCCAGCTTGATGATTTCCCGCATCCTGGAGTTGGTTGTAATGATGTTTTTGAAACGGTACCGCTCCTTGTTGGATGTACGAATTTGATGGACCTCCGCTTGCACCTTGCGAGCCTCAAGGCACCGGGCAACCAGAATCTTCAGTGCATCGATGTCAAACGGTTTGGCAATATAATCGTATGCGCCCTGCTTGATGGCCTCGACCGCCCCTTTAATGCCGCTATAGGCCGTCATAATGATCACAGGGCAGCGCGGATTCCTCTGTCTGAATTTCTGGAGCAGCTGAATACCGTCCGCATCCGGCAGTTTTACATCCAACAATACCAGATCCGGGAAGTTTTCCTCGAATGCGGCAAGTGCCTCCCTCCCGTTTACCGCGGCCAGAACATGGTAGCCTTCCCGGGATAGCGCCCTGTTGAGCGAATCCAGGAGGAGCCTTTCATCATCAATGACTAATACGGTAGCTTTCAAAACAGCACCTAATCCGGATCAGAACCTTTTCTGCATGGCACTTTCGGAATCTCTTCAAACAACCACAACACGGTTAATGGCAATCGGGTTAGAAACCCCGCAATTTCCACGATCTGATCATTTCCCTACGACTTTTTCTTCGCCAGGGGACTCTCGAATCCCTCGGGACGCTTTCGGATGGGCCAGATCCCGTTTACAACAGCCATGACCTGGCCATCAGGATCTTTGATTTCAAGCTCCAGTTCGAATTCGGCCTTTCCCGTCGTTTCAAGCCGGTGTTCTATCTCCTTCACCTTCTCCTCCTGCATCTCAACGACCATTGTCACATCCGTCATGACGGGCTTCAGAAACTTGATATTGACTTCTTTCACGATCGGGTAATATTTCGTTGCGTCAAAGGCAGCCGCAAAAATAACCCCGCCGGCTATTTCCCCGATGGTGAACAGGGACCCAGCATACATAATGCCCACATGGTTTGTATTGCCAGCAAGCGGCATGAGCATCTTCACATACCGGTCCCTGAATTCCAGGACTTTAATGCCCGTTCGCCTGATGCCCTCGACCCCTTTTTCGCTGTACTCCGCCACATCCCTGCACTTTTCCTCAATCACTGTTCCGGAACCTCCCAAATATTTTGGCCAAGGTATGGAGTGTTGGTCGCTGCAAAGAGGTTGATGTGCGACACGTTCATCTCACATATATGCAACACATGCTGCAGATTACGTCGTCACTTGATCTGAAAATCTGGACCCACACCATCATCTTCTCTTCCAGCTCGCTTTACGCCCTTCCATCAGCGCCCATACACCCTCCTTGAAATCATCGCTGCGCAGAAGGATACTTTGAAGATTAACTTCCATGTCAAGGTGCGTCATCAGGTCCACCCCTTCCCCCTTCTTGACAATTCTCTTCACTGCACCAACCGCCAACGGCCCCATGGCAACAATATCCGCGGCCATTCTTTCTGCCTCGGTGATAAGGATGTCTGACGGGAAAATCCCGTTGACGAGGCCGAAATCCAAGGCTTGCTGGGCTGTATAATTCCTTCCTGTCATGAGGATCTCCATTGCCCTAGACTGTCCCACAAGCCTTGCCAGCCTTGCTGTCCCACCCAGATCAGGCACGACACCGAAGCGGAGCTCCGGCATTCCCCACAGGCAGTCCTCGCTCATCAGTCGGATATCACATGCCAGCATCAGTTCCAAACCCAGGCCGAGAACCCGGTTTTGCATGGCGCAGATGATGGGGATTTCCACCGTCTCGAAGCGATTGACGAGGCCCTGAAATCTCGAAATTTCTGCCCGTATTAGAGCACCACCGGCAGCAACGTCTGTCATGAAATGTTCCACAAGGGCGGCCAGGGATTTGAAATCCACGCCTGCAGAGAAGACCTTGCCTTCCCCTTTTATGATAACAGCCCTGACTTCAGGATCCAGGACAAGGCCCTCAATCATTCCAGACATCTCCGCAATCATTTCAAAGGTGATTGCATTGCGCCTGTCAGGCCTGTTCAGGGTAAGATAGAAAATGTTCCCCTTTTTTTCACCAAGAATGGTTTGTGACATCGGTCGACATCCTCCTTATGTCTTATCGTCATAGATGCTGAAACCAGGTTCAGCAGGGTTTCCGCGCACATTCGTGCAGAGAAAAACCCGTGAGGATATGAAAAACAAAATGCCCCTGTGGCACGCTGCTATTTGCCTTCCCGTTTTTGCTGATCCAGATCCCTCAATTCGCGCCTTAGGATTTTTCCCACGGCACTCTTAGGAAGGGTATCAATAAATTCCACCAGCTTGGGAACCTTGTAGGGTGCAAGCCTCTCCCTGCAGAAATGGATGACCTCTTCTGCCGTCAGGACCTCGCCCGGTTTCACAACCACATAAGCCTTGACCGTTTCACCCCGATAGGAATCCGGCACACCAATTGTACATGCTTCCAGGATCTTCGGATGCTCGAAGAGAATCTCGTCAATTTCTTTCGGATAGATATTGAATCCGCCGGCAATAATCATATCCTTTTTACGATCGACAATGGACAGGTATCCCTCATCATCCATGACGCCTATGTCACCCGTAAAAAGCCAGCCGTCTTTCAGGACCATCGCCGTTTCCCCGGGCTTCTTGTAATAGCCTTTCATAACCTGGGGACCCTTGAAGGCGATTTCCCCCGCCTCCCCAATCGCCACTTCCTTTGTCCCCGTCTCGACATCGAAAAGTTTCATGTCCGTACTGCATACGGGCACTCCAACCGTACCGGGCTTGATTTTACCGCGCCAGGGGGTTGCGGTGGTCACAGGTGTTGTTTCGGTGAGACCGTATACTTCCAAGAGTGTCGACCCGGTCAGATCCTTCAGCTTCTGGATGATTTCCACCGGCATAGGGGCTGCACCCGAAACAAATCCCTTGATAAAGGATACGTCCATTTTCTGGAACTTCTCCAGGGCCAGCATGCCTATGTATATTGTCGGAACGGCACCAACGTAATCCGGACTAAAGTCGTGGATCATATCCGCAACCGCTGCCGGATCCGGCCTGGGAATCAAAATGTCCGTGAGGCCCATCCATACGCAAAGGTTCTTGACCGTGTATCCGGCAGAGTGGAAAAACGGGAAAATGAACAAGATTTTTTCCCCTGCCGTCACATCGTGCAAGCCGGCAACAAACTGCTGGACGTTCGAGGAAAGGTTGGCATGGGTAAGCATGACACCCTTGCTGACGCCCGTTGTGCCGCCCGTGTATATCAGCGTACCCAGATCGTCCCAGGCTGCCTTGCTGACAACGGGGCTGTCACTGGATTTGGCGAGCAGATGCATGAAATCATAGATCCCGTCCTGCGGCTCTATTTTCCGAAACATCTCTTTTTTTACAAAGGGAAATAGCTGCTTTTTGGGAAACGGCAGAAAATCACTGATATGCGTAAAGATCATCGCCTTCAGACCCGTCTTTCCTTTCAAGCTTTCCATCCTGGGGAACAGCAGATCCAGTGCAATCGCGATGGTTGAATCCGAATCGTTCAGCTGATATTCCAGTTCACGCTCCGTGTACAGAGGATTCAGAGGAACGGTAACGGCTCCAATTCGGTGAATGGCGTAGTCGGCAATAAATGTCTGGGGCAGGTTTGGCAGCAGCAGAGCCACCTTGTCTCCCTTTTTCACACCGAGATCGATCAGGACGTGTGCTAACCGGTTCACGTACCCCTCCATTTCGCGGTAGGTAAGCCTCTTCCCCATGAAGATGAGACCGTTAATGCTACCGTGTTCTCCCGCAGTCCCGGTCAGGACTTCCGTCATGGGAATCTTTTCAATGGCGACCTCGTGCGGTACCTTGGGATGGTATGACTTGAACCAGATTCTTTCCTCACCCATCATATGTTTCTTCCCCCCTGTATCGTTTATATGACAGCGGTCTGCATCATGCTCCGTAACAGGCCGGCTTTGACATTCGGCGTGATTTCCTCTTCCACAAAGCCGTCACAGTGATTACCTGGAATATCTTGTGCACCTCCACGGCATAATGGTCCAAAACCGGTAGATTATTTTTCCCTGTAAAGATTCTTCATGGTCCTTTTTCAGAACGTGTTTAAGGAGCTTGCCACTTGGATTACGAGGTAATGCTGCATAGTTTGCTTCCGCAATGGCGGGAACATTTTCCGTCCGAGTAGCCAATTTGTCACCCTTCCCAAGTCCATAACAATAAGTGGCATTGGCTAGCCGATTGATCCGCCCGTTCAGTTCTTTTGCCGTTACTTTCTGCCTTCATAGCGCAGGACAATCCTGTCCGGGTCCTGAACAGAGTTTCGCCGGGAAATTGTACCGATATTCATGGATCCTTCCTTGAATCGGTCAAGACGACCCTTCACTTTTCCGTTTCATAGCAAAAAACTGCCTGCCCACTTCCTTGATTTCCTCTCTCTGGGTCATCACGGCCTGATGGGACGCTTCCCATTCAACGGCCTCCTTGAGGCTCTTCTCAAAGGACCAGTCAAGTGCCGACTTGATTAATGAGGTGGCAGCAAGCGATTTTTCGGCCAGGGTATTCGCCAGGAGCATGACCTCGCCATCGAGATCTTCAAGAGAAACGGACCGATAGATCAAGCCCATCTCGGCTGCGGCTTTTCCGCTGATCACCGGGCCAAGCAAAGCGATTTCCCTTGCCTTAACGAGGCCAACAAGGCGCGGAACAAAATAGGTGGTCCCGGCATCGGGTACGATGCCGATATTGACAAAATTTACGGATATCCTTGCATCATGCGCAGCTATGACGAAATCACTCGCCAAAGCCAATCCTGCTCCCCCACCGAAGGCTATTCCTTTTACCTTGGCGATGATGGGTTGCGGTATTTCTCTCACCGTTTGAATCATCCGCCCGACCTCGGTCATACCCTCAAGCCACACCGGCGCTGGCAACTCATCCTTAAAGAGGTTCATGTCCGCACCAGAAGAAAAGTCTTTTCCCGCTCCCTCCAGCACCACTACGCGTATATTCTGCCTGACAGCCACGTCCATAAGCTTCGCGGCCAGTTCCTTCACCAACGGGACATCCCATCCATTCTTGATCTCCGGCCGGTCAAGGATAACCCGACAGATTCTTCCCTCTTCAACAACCCGAATAAAACCGCGGTCCATGATCACCTCCTGCAATCATGCTCTTCCCCCCGCACAAGTTATGACAGGACCAACAGACGTCTGATAATATCACTCACAATTTCTTTCAGTGCCCTAGTTGGCTCACAATTTATAAGCGCGTTGCCAAAATGGTTTGCCGCACTTTGCTTGCGGAGATCATGCAGCTCCCCGAAGGAGTTCTGAAATGATAATAAGCTTTTGAATCTGGGTTGTCCCCGCACCGAACTCGATGCCCTTCATGTCACGGTACATCCGTTCTACGGGAAATTCACTGATGAAGCCGTATCCTCCAAGGACCTGTACAGCCTTATCCACGGCCCTCATGCCAACCTGTGAACAGAACAGTTTAGCATAGGACGCTTCCAGCCTGGAGCGCCTACCCTGATCGGCCAGGGTCGCCGCCCAGTATGCCATCAGCCGCGCCGCCTGGATCTCCGTTGCCATCTCAGCCAGCATTTCCTGGATCATCTGAAACTGGATGATCGGGCTGCCAAACTGGACCCGCTGCTGGGCATACTTGAAGGCAACCTCAAAGGCGCCCTGGGCAACACCGATGGGGCAAATGGAATAGACGATCCGCTCCCGGTCAAGGCCGTTCATCAGGACCCGGATACCCGCGTCTTCGACCCCGAGTACATTCTTGGCAGGCACCTCGCAATTCTCGAAGATCAGTTCCCCCGTCGGCGACCCCCGAACCCCCATTTTCTTCAGCGTCTTGCCGCTGGAGAATCCCGGAAAGCCTCGCTCCACGATGAAAGCGGTCATGCCCTTCGGACCGGCATCCGGATTCGTCTTCGCATAGACCACCACCACATCGGCAATCGGTCCGTTCGTGATAAACATCTTCGTTCCGTCCAGAATATACCTATCGCCCTGCCTCACAGCGCGGGTTCTCATGGACAGCGCATCAGAGCCGGCTTCCGGCTCAGTGATGGCAATGGCTCCTATCTTTCTTCCCGTAATCAGGTCGGGCAGATATTTTTTCCGTTGTTCATCGTTGCCGTTTCGGAAGAGATTTTCCGTACAGAGAATAGCATGGGCTCCGTAAGTATTCGCCGTAGAGGCGCATCCTCGGGACAGCTCCTCCATCGCAAGCACGCACGAGAGGATGCCCTGTCCGCTCCCACCATATTCCGAGGGAATAGAAATGCTGAAGAGGCCGAGATCCGCCATGGCCCGGAAATTTTCCGTAGGAAACTTGCCATCCTCATCAACCTCCTGCGCCCGCGGGACGACCTGCCCGTCCACAAATTTAGCCAGCATATTCTTGAACATCTTTTGATCTTCCGTCAATTCGAAGTCCATTATTGCTCATCCTTTCCGCTGTTGCCTTTTTTCAACTCTTTGTGGGGCATCTTGCCGACAGGCGATCTGAGGGGATCTTACACAAAACCACACATATTCTTGGGACCCTGTAAATGGCGTGATGCGTTGAAGAAGAAATCCTTGCCTAAGCCCCTGACATTCAGGAAATAATTTCGAAATGCTTGATATCCATGATGCTACCGGTGCGGTTTTCCTCGTAGACCGCTCTCACCCGGGCTCCCACCTTGACCTTTTCGGGGTCCACGCTGCCGAGAAAATGCGTGATGCAGGTATCCGCACCATCGAGTTTCACGAAGGCATAGCCGTAGGGTGCAGGTCTCTGAACGCCGGTGCTGGGGTCTACAAAACCAAACTGGACTATGGCACACACATAGATTTCACCTTCGTTGGACACGGGAACAAAATCATTCAGTGCCACATAGCATTGTCCGCACAGGGGTCTGGGCGGCACATATACCATGCCGCACTTGGGGCACTTGATCCCGATGATCCGCTTGTTGTCTCGCAGCTCCTGGAGAAATTTAGACCCGTGCTTTCCCACGCTCCACTTGAATGGCTGACTTGCCTCCCCGGACGATATGGATAGAAGTTCCTTCAGTTCTGGCGTATCCGACATGTCATATCCTCCTCCATTTAATGTTTCCCATTCGGAACACAACACAATCCTAATGGAAACTAGTCTGGCTTCTTCCTGCTCAGCAGCATCATGTCCGCCCAATAGCAGCCTCCGAATCCGTGGGCGAGGGCATACTGTACAGGCCGCTGAACCTGGCGCGCACTGCCCTTCCCCATGATCTGGGTAGCCGCCTCCCCGACACGGATCAGGGCAGTCGCCCCTATGGGGTTTGAACTCATGACGCCGCCGGAAGGATTCACCGGTAACTCGCCGTCCATGTCGGTTACACCATCCCAGAGGAGTTTCGGACCTTCGCCGTACTTGCAAAACCCGATGTCCTCCATCCATTTCAGGCCGGCATAAGAATACGGGAGGTACAGCTCGCAGACATCTATTTCCTTCAGCGGCTCCTTGATTCCCGCCTTCTTGAAAATCTTTTTGGACGCTTCCGCCAGAGTAGTGTTGCGGTCCATGTTGACGTCGCCCGCATAGACAAAATTGTGGGCATTCGTTGTCGCGGCAACCCAGGCGGGCACCGGGGCCAGCTTTTCCGCGAAATCCTCGGATGCGAAAATCGCTGCCGCTGCTCCGTCCGTCCGGGGGCACATGTCGCTCATCCGCAGGGGATAGGCGAGAACCTGGTTCTGTTCCGAACCGACAATCATATCCACAAGCTGAGCGATGGGGATTCCCTTCATCCACTCCTGCCTCAGATGGGCAAACGGGTTGTTCAATGCGTGGAGGCGTTCCCGGACGGCCACACGCGCGCCATCGCGCTCCGTCGCCCCATAATCATGCATATACTTGCTTGCCTCGATGGCAAGCCCGGCAATGGCGCCGCCGAGGCTCGGCCGCTCCCATACCGGATGGAACGCCGTGATGATGGCCCCAGTCGTATCCGACTCGGAATTTTTTTCCCAGCCGATCGCCAGGACCTTGTCGAACATTCCTGACGCAACATGGTAGTATGCGCACATGGCCACGGTCGTTCCGGTCGTTCCCCCCGTCGTCACTTTCATGACGGGCCGCATGACCGCCCCGGTTCCTTCCGCAGACCACATGTCCACATAGTTGATCCCCTCAAAATGGTCCATATTTCCGATCACGATGGCGTCGATATCTTCAATCCCCATGTCTGCACCGGCCAGCGCCGCCTGGACGGCTTCATTGATGAGCTCCACCCCGTTGACGTCCTTGCGGGACGAGCGCTGATGTGTCTGGCCAAAGCCGACGATGGCTGCACGTTTCCCCATATCTTCCCTCCTTATGAACCGACAATGAATACGCAGTGGGCCTGTCCGCAGGGCCCGTTGATCCCTTGGGCAAGGGCCGTCCTCGCTCCCTTGACCTGCCTTCCGCCCGCCTCGCCGCGCACCTGCAGGGTTGCCTCAATCAGTCTTGCCATACCCGCCACCAGCACCGGATGGCTAGAGAGGACTCCCCCGGACGGATTTACCGGCAGCTTTCCGCCCATGGCGGTGGCGCCTGACCGGACCATCTCCGCCGCCTTTCCTTCCGGCGCAAGTCCCAAGCCCTCCATCCACATGAGTTCCATGTAGGAGTACGCATCATACAGCTCGGCCACGTCCAGTTCCCGAAGCGGGTCGGTGATACCAGCCATCTGGTAGGCCTTTGCCGCGGCCTTCTTGAGGGCCCGGCTCCGGGCCAGATCGCGGTAGCCGAGGTTATAGGAATCGGCACAGTGGGCTACACCGCGAATCCATACCGGCGCTTTCTTGAAGCGCTTGATTCCTTTCTGATTGGCAAGGATGACGGCCGCCGCCCCGTCGCTGATCGGTGAGCAGTCGTAAAGCTTCAGCGGATCGGCTATCTTTCTGGATGCCATGACATCTGCAACGGTGATGGATTTGGGAAGCTGGGCATACGGATTGTTCTTCGCGTTTCCATGATTCTTCACAGACACCGCGGCGAAATCCTCCTCCGTGTACCCGGTCGCCTGCATATAGACCCTTGCCTGAAGCGCTGCTGCCGACGTGGCATCGATGCCCAGACCCCTCTGATAGATCGGGTCAAACATGGCATTGGTGATCAGGTTCATGACACCTTCGGAGCCTTTGATGTGGGAAACGACCAGGGTGGTGTCAAACGATCCGGAAAGAATGCGCATCAGGCCGTAAAGGGCCCCAAACGTGCCGTCACCTTCCACGGTGGAAATGTCCTTGCCCCATGATCCGGCCGCCGCCTGAACGGCCATGGATGAAATGGTCCGGCCATCCCAGAAATCGTTTGATACCGTGACGACGTTGTCGATATCGCCGATCTCGCCTCCTGCATCGGCCAGCGCTTTGGTCGCCGCCTCGAATACCATCTCCTCAAAGGTGTCTATCTTGTGGCGCTCATACTTCGTCTGTCCGACGCCTACGATCGCAATCTTGTCCATTGATAACCTCCATTCCTCCTATCCAGCCGGCGTAAAATACCGGATGTCGGTGATGGCCCCTTTCCGTTCCGGGGCAAAGACCGCCTTCATGCGCATACCTACTTTGAGCTTGCCCAGATCAGCGTCCCCGATGAGATGGAGTAGACTGCCGTCTGCACCATCGAGCCTGATCAGCCCGTAGGCCAAAGGCGGGGCGACGGGCTGCATGCTATGGGCATAACGCGCGATGGTAAAAGATTCCAAGGTCCCGGAATGGCCAACCCGGACCCACTCCCCGATCGGCACGAAACACTCTCCGCAATGCTTGACGGGATAGACAAAAACCTTCCTGCATTGCGGACACCGGGTTCCCCAGATCTCCTGACGATCCCTCAGCGCTTCCAGGAACCGGCTGCCCGTTTCCCCCACGCTCCACAGATACGGAACCTTGATTCGGCCCTCGTAGACCATGTTTGTAACTGCATCTCTCCAATCAGCCATATGACCTCCCGAAAATGATTTTTTTCAACGGCAAATGATCAAGAATGGCCCGTCAGCATGACGCGCAACCACAGGAACCAGATGCGGCTGCCATGCCTCACGGTTTTGCCGCCAGTCCCAGCATCTCTCTGGCCTGGGCAACCGTGGCCACCTCGCGGTTCATCAACTCCGCTATTCTTCTTACCCGCTCCACAAGCTGCGCGTTGCTCTTTACCTTTTCACCCTTTTTAAAATAGATATTGTCCTCCATGCCTACACGGACGTGGCCGCCCAAGATGATTCCCATGGCGTTCATGGCAATCTGGAACGGACCGACACCGATGAGGGCAAACATGGACTGGGAAGGAAGTTCGTTCACAAACGCAAGGACATTCGCCGGTGTCGGGTAAGACGATGTCTGGAAACCCATGACAAACTGGATCATGCAAGGCGGCACGATGTTTCCCTCCCGAATCAGGTCCTGGAGCACCCAGTACTGCCCGGGATGGTACATCTCGATCTCTGGCTTGATTCCCTTTTCCTTCATGGTCTTGGCATACAGGTTGATGTCTGCGTAGCTCGCGGGAATGCAAGCGTCGAACAAATACCCGTCACGCGGATGGGTCAGGGGGTGCTTGCGTTCCTTGAGCGGCACTTTCAGAATAAAGGGACCCAGATTCAGGCTCGCCATATCCGGCTTGGGATCGGCATAAAGGCAGCACATCCGCTGCTCCACCGTGAGCCAGGGACCGCCGCCGGTGGTATTGTTGATGATGATGTCCGGACACCTTTCCCGGATGAGGCGATTGACCCGCGAGTAATCATCCGGGTTGGACGTCGTCAGAGACAAATTTTCGGGCATCCTGGCATGAATGTGGACGGATACGGCTCCAGCCTTGTATGCTTCGTAGACGGCATCGGCCTGCTCTTCCGCGGATTCGGGCAGATGGTCATTCATCTCCTTGCCCTGCACACCCCCGGTGATGGCACACGTGATGATCATCGGGGGAAGTTTGGCCGTCATGGTCCGCTGCATCCATTCATAGGGATTGCGGTATTCCCAAATATAATCTTCCGGTTTCATAATACCCTCCTCGATTTCAAAAAAAGAACCATCCCCGGATCCCCCGAATCAAAGCTCGGGAAACAAAGTAAAGAACCGCCCATGGAGGTTGCGAGCAAACGCCGTGCCATAAAAAAGGGACTGCCCTGCAATCCGGCAGAAAAGGCCTGCAGCAAGGGTCCGGCGGCGATTTATTTTTTCGGGCCAGGACGTATCGCCAACCGTGCTACCCTGTAGGTGGATGATTTTAATCCACCGGAGGTGTCATTGCACAGAAAATGACCGCTTTTTACAAGATTTCAGAAGTATTCTCAATTGGTTTTAAGGGTGGATTATTTTAAACCATACCCGCGCCCATTTCCATCCATCTTCCCGGATTTGCAATTTCATTCCATCGGCAGTTTTGATATAAACATGATCATGATCAAAACGAGGAAAACGCATGCCAGCCAACCTTCCCCCCCAGTATTTTGAGGCGGAGCAGCGCTACCGGGAAGCCCGGACGCCGGAGGAAAAGATCGAGGCCCTCGAAGAGATGCTGGCGATCATGCCCAAGCACAAGGGCACCGACAAGCTCCGGGCGGAGCTTCGCCGCCGTCTTTCCAAGCACAGGGAACAGGGGTCCGAAAAAAAGGGGCCAGGCAAGGCCAAGACCGCCTTCACCATCGACCGGGAGGGGGCGGCCCAGGTCGTCATCACGGGCCCGCCCAACACGGGCAAATCCTCCCTGATTGCCATGATGACCAATGCTGCGCCGGAGGTCGCGGATTTTCCCCACACGACCCATAAGCCAACACCGGGCATGGCCCCCTTCGAAAACATCCAGTTTCAGCTTGTAGACACCCCCCCCATCACCCGGGATTATATAGATCCGCTGCTTGCAGACCTGATCAGACGGGCGGACATCGTGGCCTTGTTGATCGATCTGCATGACGATCCGCTCCAGCAGTATCAGGAAACGCTGGATATCCTGGCCTCTCTGCGCATATTCCCTGAAGGCCTGCCGGTTCCGGAAAATCTCATCAAGGCCCCTTTTGTTAAAAAAACGATTCTTTTGGTCAACAAGGTGGATGAGGCCAGGGATGATGAAGATTTCGAAACATTCCTCGAGTTGGCCGAAACGAAGTTCCCCGTGCTCGGGATATCCGTCCGCAAGGGCAGGAATCTCTCGGCATTCCTTGAGAGACTCTATGACATGTCGGGCATCAACCGGGTCTATACAAAATCCCCCGGAAAAGATCCGGACATGACGGCCCCTTTTGTCATTCCGCGCGGTACCACCCTGCAGGGGCTTGCAGAAAAGATCCACAAGGATTTCCTGTCCAGATTGAAGTATGCTAAGGTATGGGGCAAGTCTGTGCACAGCGGGCAGATGGTGCAGAGAGATTACATACTGCAGGATGGCGATGTCGTTGAAATCCACCTGTAGGCAGCGATCCGCGATCCCGCAGGGGCTCCCGATGTCGGTACCGTGCAGTCCGCAGATGCCAGCCTGACGGGCGGCTTGAATCAGCGTGTCAATGCATGGAACGGGTGGGGAAAAATTATGATGAGCGCAACTTGTTGTGGGTGTCACCCCGCCCCGCTATTTCACCGAGCACCTCGCGGTCACGCCCGACAGGAATATAACCCCAGATCTCCCCGGTCATGACTGTTTCCCCCCGCTGATTCACATACAGGAGATCTGCGCGGGCGCGGCCATTCTCATGCATCTCCCGAATGGTGAAACGGCACGTGACGGTGTCGCCGATATATACGGGGTGCCTGAACTGATGGTTCATGCCGGAGGCAAACCAGGCGATCTGGCCGCCGATTTCCGTACATAAACCCGCGACAAGCAGACCATGACAGATCCGGGCCTTGAGCTTCTTGACGGCTGCGAAGTCTTCCTCGTAATGGACGGGGTTGAAGTCCCGGATCATGTCTCCGTAACAAAGGACATCGGCCTCCGTAAAGGTCCGGGTGGCGGTAAAGGAATCGCCGGCCCTCAGACCGGCGATGGTCTTTTTGCGGATGTCAGACACGGTCTTCACTCCTCCTTGTTAGATCTGCAATCCGACGTCATGGATCATCTTCGGCGCATTCAGAAGCTCGATTGCCTCGGTGTCATGGCGGCTCCGATCCGGGCAATGTTATCCGGAACGTAGTTCCCACTCCCTGTCGACTTTCGACCTCAATCATGCCGCTGTGGTCCTGAATGATACGGTGGGAAACCGCCAGGCCGAGCCCCGTACCGATCTTTTTCGTTGTAAAGAACGGATCGAAAATCCGGTTGAGGTGCAGGGCCGGGATGCCGACCCCATTGTCACGGAAGCTGACCACCACCCTCTTTTCCCGTCCCGGGCCGCCAGCGAGCATCTGCGTCTCCACGCTGACCTCGCCTTTGTGCCCGACGGCATCCATCGCATTGATCAGCAGGTTCAAAAAGACCTGCCGGAGACGTCCCGGGTCCGCACTGATGCACGTATCGCCATGACGGAATTCCGTCCGCAAGATAATCTCCTTCTTCCGGGCGTCCTTGTTGAGCAGTTCGATGGTGTTTTTCAAAAGGTCCGTCATGTTCACCTCTTCAAACTGCAGCGGCAACGGCCTTGCCAGATCAAGGATCTCCCTGAGCAGCTTCTCCAGACGGTCCACCTCCGTCATGATGTTCTGAAGATCCGCCTTCTGGGAAAGCCCGTCCGGCAAATCACTTTCAAGATTTTGCACCGTTGCAAATATCCCGGCAAGGGGATTTCGGATCTCGTGGGCAATGACCGAAGCCAAATGGCCCAAGGCCGCAAATTTCTCCACCCGAACAAGATAGTCATCCATGCGCTTCTTTTCTGTGACATCTGTCAGCTCGGTCACAACACCCTGAGTTGCACCGTTTTCCCCGACAATGGCAAAACAGTTCAGATTGATGATCAGCTGCTTCCCGTCCCGCCTCGTGTAATGCTTGATATAGTGGCTGATATTTTCCCTTCTCTTGAAGACACGGTACAGACGGTTCCGCTCCTGCTCATCCAGATCGGCGAGTTGCCGGACTTCCATGCCCCTCGCCTCTTCCTCCGAAATCCCGAGTATCTCCTCCGCCTTGGGATTACAGTGCAGCACGTGTCCCATGAGGTCGCTGACGATGATCCCACTTACGGACGACTTGATGACGCCTTCCAGTAGACTTTTCTTCTCGCTGATCTCGCTGTAGAGCCTTGCGTTCTCAATCACGATGGAGACCTGGTTGGCAAAAAGGACCAAGGCATCCACATCACCGCGCGTGATCTTCGCATGCGTCTTATAACGGTCTGCCCCTATGAAGCCGAGAACCCGCCCTTTCACCCGCAGGGGGACATACAGCAGGGAAAGGCGCTCCTGGTAACGGTTGATCATTTTGTCCAGTTCCGTAGCGTGCCGGTCGGCCGAGGTGTCAGACACCACGATGGCGCGCCCCTTCTTGACCACCTGCGTCTCATAACACGCGTGGTGATTCATGTGAAAAGGGTTCTCCCAGGCGAGGCGCTCTCCCTCCGCCGTGAATCCCCGGATGCACCGGCATTCCAAAAGGCTCCTGTCGTCATTGAGCAGCATGATCACGGCACGATCGAAGCCCAGGCCACCCATCACGCCGTCCAGGATTTTATTAAATACAATGTTGAGGTCGGGCACTTCGGTGAGAAGGGCCGTGATCTCGTGGACGTGATTCATCACGCCCCTTTTCAGGCGTTGCTGGACATGCGCTCTGGAGGTTGGGGAACGCATCTTCATTGACTGGCTACCCATGGCCACCCCTCCTAGCCGTCAGGGCAAGCGAGACGATCTTTGCCAACAGCAACGATCCGTGATCCTCAAAAAACGACCACCCTTGATCATCGGTCACCTGTTCTTGCATCACGGACACCTGCCGTCACCTGCCGCGAAGGCGTGGATCCAGGGCATCCCTCAATCCCTCCCCCAGCAGGTTGTACCCGAGTACCGTGACCAGAATCGCCATGCCGGGATACAGAGAAAGCCACCAGGCGGTGTCAATATTGTCTTTGCCCGCCGTGAGGATATTGCCCCAGCTTGGCGTGGGGGGCTGTACCCCGATGCCGAGGAAACTCAGGGCCGATTCGGTCAGGATGGCACCGGCAACACCCAGTGTCGCCGCAACGAGCACGGAGGCCATGGCGTTGGGAAGGATGTGCCGGAAGATGATTCTCAGGTCGCTGGCCCCGATGACCCGGGCCGCCAGCACAAATTCCCGCTCCTTCAGGGAGATAAAATCGGCACGGACTAGCCGGGTCACACCCATCCAACCGGTCAACCCGATCACGATCATGATGTTCCAGATGGACGGCTCCAGCAGGGCAATAACGGCAAGGATCAAAAAGAAAGCGGGGAAGCACAGCATCACATCCACAAAACGCATGATCAGGGCGTCCACCCATCCGCCGTAGTAACCTGCGACGGCCCCCAGCAGCATTCCGATCAAAATCGATATCCCGGTTGCCACAAAGCCCACCTTCAGAGAGATGCCCGTGCCCCAGATCATCCGGGACAGGACATCGCGTCCCAGGGGATCCGTGCCGAATGGATGGTCCCATGAAGGAGGCATGAGTATCTGCTTCAGGTCTATGCTCGATGGATCATACGGGGCAAGCCACGGCGCCAAAACGGAGACCATGAAGAACATCAGCACAATGCAAGCCCCTGAGACAGCCATCGGATCCCTGAAAAATCTTTGCCGGAGATCACCCGCCATGACGCCTCCTTCAAGAAACCCTTATCCGTGGATCCGCCAGGGCATAGGACACGTCGGCGATAAGATTCCCGAACAGCGTGAGGATAGCCCCTATGAACAGAATACCCATGACGGTGGGATAATCGCGGGACATCACCGCCATATAAAAAAGCTGCCCCATCCCCGGAATGGCAAATATCGTCTCAAATATGACGCCGCCCCCGATGAGCCCTGGAATGGAAAGACCCAGAATCGTGATAACGGGCAGCAGCGCGTTGCGCAGGGCGTGTTTATAGATGACCACCCGCTCGCTGAGCCCCTTCGCCCGGGCCGTCATGATGTAATCCTGGCGGACCACCTCCAGCATGTTGGCGCGCATGTACCGGGAGAACCCCGCCAGGCCGCCGAATGCGGACAGAAGCACGGGCAGGATGAGATGCTTCGCGAGATCCCAGGCGGCCTCGCCGGCCGGCAGATACTCGGCGTTCAGGGACCGGAGCCCGGAAATGGGAAGCCAGCCAAGCTGAACACCGAAGAGGATCATCAGGAGCAGCGCAAGCCAGAAAGTCGGAATGGCAAAACCGATAAACACAAAGACACTGGTGATCCGATCAAACCACGAACCGCGACGGACCGCCGACATGACCCCCAGGGGAATGGCCACGGCGAGGATCAGGATCATGGACAGAATGTTCAACAGAACCGTGATGGGAATCCGCTCGAAGATTTTATCCTTCACGGGCCGACGGTCCGGTGAAAAGGACCGGCCCAGATCGAGCACAGCAAGCCGCTTCAGCCAACTCAGATACTGGAGATGCAGCGGCTTGTCCAATTCATAAATTGCCCGCAGGCGTTCCTTCGCCTCCGCAGAGGCCTTCGGATTGAGCTGGGTCTGCATATCCGTCGGAGAGCCGGGGGCCAGGTGCATGACGGTGAAACAGACAATCGTGATCCCAAACAGCAGCGGGACCATGAACACAAGCCTTTTCAGAATATATGAAAGCATATCTCAGGGCCTACGTTTCCCATCGCCATCCAGCACGGCTTTTGTGCCAAACCATCATGACACATCGGGCGCCTGAAGCCGCTCCAGGTCCTCTCGCCAAGCCTCAAGGTTCCGAATGAATCTCCACAGATCATCCCTGGAGTGCGCTTCCACCGTGAACACCGCCCGCACCCCGCGATCCCGCAGGGCATCAAAAAAACGCCGGAAGGGAAAAGTGCCGGCGCCTACCGGCAGGTGTTCATCACGCTCCCCCCGATTATCATGCAGATGCACCTCCGTGATGTACGCGCCGATCCTGCCCATCCATGTCTCCAGCGGGGTGCGCGAAAAAGCATTGAAATGACCCGTATCAAAGCACATACGAAACCGGGGGGAATCGAGCGCATCCAGCAGCAGGCCCATTTCTTCAGGATCCTCCTCGTAAACATTTTCAAAGGCGACAACGGCACCTGCCTGCTCGGCGAGCCCCAGGATCTGCCGCCAGGTCGCGATGCTGTGGTGCAGCCACACTTCCTCGACCGACACGTAATAACGGATGTCGAAAGACGAATGGCACACCACCAGCCGCGGGCGGAAGATCGACGCTATTTCGAAAATCTGGCGCAAGCGCCCCAGGGAGGCCTCCCGTATCCTCGGGTCAAGCGCACCGGGCCTCAAATCCATGAACGGGGCATGGATGGTTACCGTCCTCCCCGCATCCCTGAACCGTCCGGCAACCCCTTCATAGTCTTCCAGCGCATGCTGGTCGATGACCCTGTGGTCAAAGCTGATCTCGGGGTGTATCCCCTCTTCCATGACCATCTCCAGAAACTCCCCGCGCAGGAGCCTGAACGGAATGTGCACTTGAATCAGCTGAAGCATATCAGTCATGCCGGACCCGGAAATCGACCAATGATGAAAAGGTTCATCCCTGTAACATGATCCTCCTTGGTTTGACAACTGTCATTTGATTCACGCGGGATTTCCTTGTGCGGACCACCATTTGACATTGACACGAAATGGCGATGCTGTTATGCATGAACGTGAACCTATGCGGGCTATCCACCAGTGATCGCAAGTCAACCTTTGGGAGGCCATGACACCAAAAAGGGCTGCAAAAAAATCCGCCAGAAAACCTGTGGAACCCCCTGATGCAACACGGCGGCTTCTCGCATGCCTGAATGCCATTCTGGAACGCAAGGCCAGAGACGTTGTGGTGCTCCGGGTAACAGAAGTTTCCTCCATCGCCGACTATCTGATCATCTGCAGCGGCACATCGGACAGGCAGGTCCAGGCCATAGCCGCCACAATCCAGGAAAAGCTCAAGAAAGCCGGCATCCTTCCCTTGGGTGTCGAAGGGGAACATTACGGACACTGGATCCTCATCGATTTTAACGACGTGGTCATCCATGTTTTCTACGAGCCTGTCCGTGCCCTCTACCAACTCGAAGGGATATGGGCAGACGTCCCGAGGATGGATGTTGCGGAGGACACCAAAAAGCTGGACTCCCTGACGGAGGAGATGTGGCACTGAGGGATGTGGTTGCCCGCCCCGCCGCATCACCCGTGCAACGTCGCGAAGGAGGAGCCATTCGGCCTCCGGGGAAGGTGACATGAACAAGGTTCTGGACCGGGAAACATTGCAATCCGTCGTCGAAAACCTTCATCGCCAAGGGAAGAAGGTGGTCTTTACCAACGGCTGCTTCGACATCCTCCACGTGGGCCACGTCCGCTATCTGCATCAAGCCGGAAAACTTGGAGACGTTCTCGTCGTGGGCCTCAACACGGATGCATCCGTCCGGAACCTGAAGGGCGATAAAAGACCCCTCATCCCGCAGGACGAACGCGTGGACGTACTCGCCGCCCTGGAGGCGGTCCACTACGTGACGCTTTTCGATGAGCCCACCCCCCTGGCTTTGATCACCGCTCTGCGGCCCGACATCCTGGTCAAGGGCGGAGACTGGAAAAAAGAGGAGGTGGTGGGCCGGGATGAGGTCCGATCCTGGGGAGGAAAGGTTGTCATCATACCGGAAATCGAAGGAGCCTCCACGACCCATATTGTTGAGAAAATCCGGTCACTTTACCTGAAGTAACGCAAGTCCAATCCCTGCCGGCAACGTCTTTTTTCCTTTACAAAAAAATGGGCTTCATGTATGAGAAATGCCCTGTAATTTTATAGCCGTCTCCAGGATGTATTTAAATGACTTTAACGCCCGACAAGCTCGAGTTTTTCCGCTACATGCTTCAGCAGAAAATCAACGAACTCCTCGATGAAGCAGAAAAAACCGTCAGCGAAATGACCAATGGAAAGGAAAACTTTCCGGATCCGAATGACCGAGCCACTCTTGAGTCGGACCGCAATTTCGAACTGCGCATCCGTGACCGCGAGCGGAAGCTGATCGTCAAGCTCCGGGAGGCCATCAAGCGGATAGACGACAAGACCTACGGCGTCTGTGAATCCTGCGGGGGTCAGATATCGGAGAAAAGGCTGCTGGCCAGGCCTGTAACGACACAGTGTATCGACTGTAAAAGCAAGCTGGAAAAGCTCGAAAAGCTCAAGGGTGAATGATCCAGAGCAAACCCGCCCGGTATTCAACCAATTTCCATTGACATCCCATGCCTGCCATGCTCATCTGTTTCCATGCATGACAAGGGGGCAGACCGCCCATGTACGCCAGTATCGCCGCGGATATCGCCGCGGATAAAATTTTCACATATGCCGTCCCGGAATCCCTTGCCGGAGTGGTGGCGGTCGGACAGCGCGTGGTCATCCCCCTGGGCCGGCGCCGTGCCACCGGTTTTATCATCGGCCTTTCCGCCTCACCGCCGGAGGCAATTCCCGTCAAGATTCGAGAAATAGCGGAGCTCAGCGACCGGGAGCCGCTGTTTGGAGCCGAGGACCTGGAATTTTACAGGTGGATCTCACGCTACTACCTTTATCCGCTGGGCAAGGCCATCGCCGAAATCATCCCCGCAGCCAAAAAGATGCGCCGAAAGAGGACTGCGGTCCCCTCCGGCGAGTCCGAGGGCCTTCAGACCTTTCAACTCAACCACCACCAAGAGAGGGCGAAAGCCGGCATCTCGGAACTGATCCGGGCGGGCGGCTTCCACCCGGTCGTCCTCCATGGCGTGACAGGGAGCGGCAAAACCGAGATCTATCTGCATGCGATGGCGGAAGTGCTGAAAACCGGCGGCAGCGTCCTCTTCCTGGTTCCTGAAATTGCCCTGACACCGCAGCTGCTGAACCGCATCTGCGCCCGGGCCGGCCAGGAAGAGATCGCCGTTCTGCACAGCGACATCGCCCCATCGATCCGTTACAGCCACTGGCAACGCATCCGGAGGGGTGAAATCAGGCTGGTAGCAGGCGCCAGAAGTGCCCTGTTCGCCCCGCTGCGGGATTTAAGGCTGATTGTCGTGGATGAAGAGCATGACACATCCTACAAACAGGACGACCGCCTGCCGTACCATGCCCGGGACCTGGCCATCATGAGGGCCAAACTTGCCAAGGCTCTGGTCATCTTGGGCTCGGCAACGCCGAGCATGCAGACGCTGTATCATGCAAAAAAACAGAAATACCGGCTGTTCTCGCTGCCCGAGCGCGTCGCTCAAAGGCCGCTGCCGGATGTCGAAATTATCGACATGCGGGACGAAAAGGACACCGAGGGGCGGATCTTGCCCCTGTCGGCCCTGCTGCAGGGCGCCTTGAAGGACACCCTGAATGCGGGCAGGCAGGCCCTCCTGTTTCTCAACCGCCGCGGTTTTCATACCATTGTGTTCTGCCAGGACTGCCGCCACCGGCTCCTGTGCCCCGCCTGCGCCGTGGCCATGACCCACCATGTGGCCGAAGGCGTGCTCAAATGCCATTATTGCGGCCGCCACCAGCCGGTCCCGACGACCTGCCCGGCCTGCCGGGGCAGCAGGATCCGCCATTTCGGACTGGGCACGGAGCGGCTGGAAGCGGAGGTTCGGAGGCTGTTTCCGGATGCCCGTACCGCCCGCATGGACAGTGACACCACCGTTCACAAGGGGGCCCATGAAGCCATTCTGAAATCGCTTCGTGGCCGGCACACCGACATTCTGGTTGGAACCCAGATGATCACGAAGGGACACGATTTGCCGGACATCGCGCTGGTGGGCGTCGTCTGCGCGGACCTGTCACTCGATGTCCCTGATTTCCGCGCAGCGGAGCGCACGTTTCAGCTGCTCACCCAGGTTTCCGGGCGAGGCGGGCGCGGGGATTTTCCGGGACAGGTGATCATCCAGACCTTCAACCCGGAGCACTACGCGATCCTCCATGCGAAAAATCACGATTGCGAAAGCTTCTACAGCGAGGAGATACGCCTCCGGAAGAGTCTGCTGTACCCTCCTTTCTCGAGGCTGGTGGTGCTGCAGCTGTCTGCCTTGCGGAAGGACCGCGGGCAGGCCGCGATCGAGCACGTGGGTGCAGTGGCGCGCCATCTGATGAAGGGCCGCAACCGGCAGGGCCGGTTCGAGATCATCGGGCCGGTCGAGGCGCCTCTCGCCAAGCTCCGCGGGCGATACCGGTGGCATCTTCTGATCAAGGGCCAGGACATCCGTTTGCTGCATGAAGCGGCTACCATGCTCCGTGATCAATCCGGAGCCAAAGGCCTGACCGTCAAGGTTGACGTGGATCCCATGAACTTCATGTAGCACAGAGACCGCGGGATGCCCCGGAGCTAAAATATCCTTTGATTGTCGGACCAGCTGTATTGTAAAAGCTGCCAGCACCATCCGGGGCGGCCCATGGCCGCCTGGCCATGAACGTGTCGAGCAAGAAGGAGGATTTCCGTGTCTTTTCCGCGTATCCTTTTCATGGGCACACCTGAGTTCGCACTGCCCTCCCTGCAGGCGCTCCTGGAAAGTCCCTATGCCATTGCCGGCGTCATCACGCAGCCGGACAGGCCGAAAGGAAGGGGCCGCCAGCTGGTTTTCCCCCCCGTTAAGGTCCTGGCCGAGGCGCATGGCCTCCCGGTCTGGCAACCGGAAAAGGTGCGGGATCCTGCTTTCATCCGCCTCTTCCAGGACATGGTCCCTGATCTGGTCGTCGTCGCGGCCTTTGGACAGATTCTCCCCAAGGAAATCATCGATGCACCCGCCCTCGGCTGCATCAATGTCCATCCCTCCCTCCTTCCCCGGCATCGCGGCGCAGCGCCCATCAACTGGACCCTGATCACGGGTGACGCGATCACCGGTGTCACCATCATGCTGATGGATGAGGGCATCGATTCCGGTGACATCCTTCTGCAAAAAGAAACCCCCGTCGACCCGTACGAGACCCACGACATGCTGCGCGACCGGCTGGCGATCATGGGGGCAGAGCTGCTCCTGGAAGCGATCCATCAAACCCACGACGGCACGATCACCCGCACCCCCCAGGATCCTGCGCGGGCCAGTATCGCTCCGCGTTTGACCAAGGAGACGGGAAGGATCCGATGGGAAGGGGATGCCGCATCCATCGTCAATTTAATCCGCGGTCTTTCCTCCATCCCGGGGGCATATACCCACCTGGAGGGCAAGGTCTTGAAAATCTTCTCGGCATCCTACAGGGAAATGCCCGTGTCCGAAAAACCCGGCACCGTCATCGGTGAATCCGCGGAAGGCCTCGGCGTAGCCGCCGGCGACGGTTATGTGTTCATCAAGGATGTCCAGATCGAGAACAAACGAAGGATGCCGGTCCACGCATTCCTGAAGGGATTCCGGATGCGGCCGAACCTGGTTCTTACCCCGTAATCCGTCACCGCAACAGCAAGGAGTGGTCATGAAAAAGAAACGCTTCGTTGATTTGAGCCTCCCCATCGAGTCCGGTCTGCCCAGTGACCCTCCCATGATGATCCCAAAGGTGGACTACATCGATCACGCGCTGGGGACGCAATCCATGCTCGATTTCTTTCCAGGCCTCCAAAGGCAGCAGCTTCCCGGCGGAATCGGCTGGGCCGTGGAATTCGTCACGCTTTCCACCCACAGCGGAACACACCTGGATGCCCCCTACCACTACCATCCCAGGATGGATAACGGTCAACCCGCCTCGACCATCGATGAAATCGCCCTGGAGTGGTGCATGGGCGACGGCGTTCTGCTTGATTTCCGTCATAAGGCCGATGGTGAGCGCATTACCGCTGCCGACGTTCAAAAGGAACTGAACAGGATCCAATACGAGATCAAGCCGCTTGATATCGTTCTCGTCCAGACCGGGGCCGATGCGTTCTGGGGCAAGCCCGAATATCTCCTCAAGGGAGCCGGCATGGATCGGGAAAGCACACTGTACCTGACGGAAAAAGGGGTCCGTGTCGCAGGGATTGATGCCTGGAGCTGGGACCGCCCGCTGCCCTATCTGGCACAGGAGTTTCAGGAAACGGGAGACCCCAAGGTGATCTGGGAGGCGCATTTTGCCGGCATCGAAATCGGATACTGCCACATGGAAAAGATGGCAAACCTGTCCGCCATCGGCCGGCCTTACGGCTTCACGGTGTGCTGCTTCCCGGTGAAAATCAGGAAGGCCTCGGCGGGATGGGTCAGGCCCGTCGCCATCGTAGACGAGGACCGGTGAGCCCATCCCCGGACAGGTCACCCCCATGGCGATTTAGGGCCTGAGACCTGGCATGCGACGCGCCGGAACGGATTCCGCGCCAAGCACAGGACATCGGATGATCGCCCTTGACGCCGCGGCACCGCAGCGGCCTTTGTTGCACGCATAGACACCCAAAGCATGATGAGCCGGCACTTACCCAAATCAGCACGCCACCTGGCCGTCGACATTCTGAACCGTATCGACCGCGAAGGGGCATTCGCCGAGCCGCTTCTTGATGCCGTGCTTTCAAAAGGCATCCTCGAGCATCCGGAGGACAGGCACCTGCTGACCCAGATTGTCTACGGCACGCTGCGGATGCGCGGCACGCTGGACTGGGTGATCGGCCAGTTCCGCCCCGGGGGCGTTGCAACCCTGCAAACCGCCCTCCGGAACATCCTCCGGACCGCCCTCTACCAGCTTTCCTTCATGGACCGCCTGCCCGACTACGCAATCGTGGATGAAGCGGTCCGCATCACCAAGAAACTCACCCCGGCCGGGGCCGGACTGGTCAACGCCATCCTGCGCGAGGTCCAGCGCCGCGGCGTCGCCTGGCCCGATCCGGCCTCGGAAGCCGATCCGCCATCGGCCATCGTCATCCTGCATTCGCACCCCCTGTGGCTTGTCCGGCGCTGGTGGTCCGTCCTGGGCCCCGAGGAAACGGTCGCCCTGTGCCGGGCAAACAATGACGTGCCACCCCTCACCGTCAGGACCAATACCCTGAAGATGGACCGGAAAGCCGTCCTCGCTGACCTGGAGAGGGAGGGGCTGTCCGCCCGCCCCACAACCTATTCACCCCACGGCATGATCATCGAACCACCGGGCAGGCCCCTGCGCGATCAGCCTGCCTGGCGGATGGGTCTGCTGGATATCCAGGACGAGGCGTCCCAGCTGATCCCGCTGCTGGTCGATCCCCGGCCCGGCGAGAAGATTCTCGACGTATGCGCCGGAACGGGGGGCAAGGCATGCCACCTGGCCGCACTGATGAACAACCGGGGATGGGTTCTGGCCATGGACCACCACGACAGAAAGATCCGAGAATTGCAGGGTCGGGCCCGAAGGCTGGGCGCGGCCATCATCGAGGGGCGGGTGGCCGATGCCCTGAGACCGCAGGATGACAGCCTGAACGGTCTGTTTGACAGGGTGCTTCTGGACGCCCCTTGCTCGGGACTGGGAACGATCAGGAGGAAACCGGAAATCAGATGGAGGATGAAGGAGGAAGACTTGCCCGGCATGGCCCGCCTGCAGAAGGATCTCCTCCGGAGCGCTGCGGTCTTTGTTCGCCCGGGCGGGTTTCTGGTCTACAGTGTGTGCTCCGTGATGCCGGAGGAAAATGAGGCCGTCGTGCAAGGCTTCCTCTCCTCCCGCCGTGAATTTAGTTGTATCGGCCTGCCGGACATGATAAGGGGCGATTTCCCTGAGGGCGGGCGGTTTTTCAAGGCAATGCCCCATCGCCACGGGATGGACGGCTTTTTCGCTGCAGTACTGAAAAGGTCATAGCGGCCGCGTTGCACGCGGAGACCGGCGCCGCTGCAGGGCTCCGGATAAGTGGCACGCCATCCCCAAGAAAACGTAGGCCCGTGAACGGATTCGGGATGAGAAGATGGCAGGGTCCCTGCCTGGATGAAGCGGAGGTTGGTGCATGTTCCTCAAGCAGATGGAAGTCGGGCACCTGGCCGTTTTTGCCTACATCGTCGGCGATACGGATGCAGGCGAGGCCATTGTTATCGATCCGGCCGGCAGCGTGGACAAGATCATCGCCACGGCCGCAGACAATGGCCTGAAGATACGTTACATCGTCAACACGCACGGCCATGTGGACCATATCTCCGGCAACATGGAAATGAAGAAAAAGACAGGGGCCTCCCTCGTCATTCACGAGGATGATGCGGATATGCTGGTTTCGACGCCTTCCATGATCTTCCGGATGTTTGGCGCAAGCCAGTCTCCCCCGGCCGACCTGACCGTCCGGGAGGGGGACAGAATCGCGGTGGGCAATCTCTCGCTGGCCGTCCTGCATACCCCCGGCCATTCCCCGGGAAGCATGTCCCTGTACGTCGACAGCGCCGTATTCACCGGGGATACCCTTTTTGTCGGTGCCGTGGGTCGCACGGATCTTCCCGGCGGGTCATGGAAAGTCATGTCCCGCTCCATCCAGACAAAACTGTGCACGCTTCCCCCGGACACCAAGGTTTTTCCGGGGCATAATTACGGCCCATCCCCCACCTCAACCATCGGACATGAGAAACGGACAAACCCCTTTCTCAAATAAAACCATCCCCCAGGGTGCAAACGATGCCAGGAATGATGAACACCGATTTCCCCGGTCTGAACCTCGCCAGCAAGGGCAAGGTGCGCGACATATACGACCTGGGGTCCATGCTGCTGATTGTCACGACGGACCGGATCTCCGCATTTGATGTCGTCATGCCGGATCCCGTTCCCGGCAAAGGCCGCATTCTCAATGGCATGTCCGCCTTCTGGTTCGAGCGCATGGCCGACCTCACGCCGCACCACATGATCTCCACGAATCCCGATGACTATCCCGCTGACTGCCGGCCGTATCGACAGGCACTCGAGGGGCGCAGCATGCTCGTCGAGAAGGCACGCCCGCTTCCCGTGGAATGCGTGATTCGCGGATACCTGAGCGGATCGGGATGGAAGGATTACCAGGCTGGCGGATCGGTCTCGGGCATTCGCCTCCCCGGCGGCCTCCGGGAATCGGACCGCCTGCCCGAACCGATTTTCACCCCGTCCACCAAGGCAGAATTGGGGCAGCATGACCAGGCCATATCGCTGAGGGATGTCGAGCGCCTGATCGGGCCGGACCTTGCCCGGCGCATCGTGGAAACGAGCCTGGCGATCTACCGGCGGGCCGCCCGGATGGCCGAAGCGGCCGGCATCATCATCGCGGACACCAAAATGGAATTCGGCATGAGGGGCGACACGTTCATGATCATTGACGAACTGCTGACCCCGGATTCGTCCCGGTTCTGGCCGAAGGACGACTATGAAGCGGGCCGGCCGCAGAAAAGCTTCGACAAGCAGTTCCTGAGGGATTACCTGCTGTCGATCCACTGGAACCAGAGGCCTCCCGCACCGGGCCTGCCCCCCGAGATCATCCGAAAGACCAGGGAAAAATACGAGGAGGCCTATCGGAAGCTGGTTGGCTAAACCGCGTTCCCGTTTTTAGAATCATCGCATAGCCCTGTGCGGCGCTGTTCCCGCTCCTTGACAGGCATCAGATGGTGATTATGTTGATAAGGATGGAAAAATTACTCGAAGCCGGGTTGTCGCAGTGAAATCAATCTCCTTGCCCGATTATCAGGAAAAGCAGAAGATCCTCTATATCGATGCCACGCCTGAAGACGCGCTTATTGCTTACGGGGATGCCTACCTTGCGGAAGGGCACATCCCCGACGCCGCGGAATGTTATGGCAGGGCCAGACATACACCCGGCCTGAACAAGCTGCGGTCCCTGGCGGTGGCAATGGGCGATGCCATGACCTACCAGCAGGTTCTGAAGGCCCTGAACGAAACGCCCCCGGCGGAAGAATGGAAGACCCTGGGCGAAGCGGCCCTGGCAACCGGCAAGCATGCCTTCGCGCTGTACGCCTTCCAGAGAAGCGGCCATGATGATCTCGCCGAAAAGGTCAAACAGGTCATGTTGGAGACAAGCCGGAAGGTCGGGACATGACGAAGCGCTGTTACTATGAAATACTCGGCGTCAGCCGTGATGCCGGGGAAGAAGACCTCAAGCGGAGTTACCGGAAGCTCGCCATGCAGTACCATCCGGACCGCAATCCTGGTGACAAGGAAGCCGAGGGACGCTTCAAGGAGGCCGCCGAGGCTTACGAGGTGCTGACCGACCCCGAGAAGCGCCAGATTTATGACCACTACGGTCACGAGGGGCTCAGCGGGACCGGATTCCGTGGCTTCTCCGGATTCGAGGATATCTTCAGCAGCTTCGGCGACATATTCGAGGATGTCTTTGGCATGGGCGGCGCCATGGGTGGGCGCTCCCGGTCCCGCTCGAGGGTCCATGCCGGGGCCGACCTGCGCTATGACATCAAGATCCCGTTTCTGGATGCCGCCTTCGGCACCGCCAAGGACATCGAGATCGAAAAGCTTACGCATTGTGACGCCTGCGGCGGAAGCGGCGCGGCCCCGGGCTCGAGTCCCCAGACCTGTCCGACGTGCCGCGGCCGCGGCCAGGTCATGCAGACCAGCGGGTTCTTCAGCATCCGCAGCACGTGCCCCCAGTGCCACGGGCACGGGCAGGTGATTGCGGAGCCCTGCCATACCTGTCGGGGTTCGGGCCGGAAAACCGTCAGGAAGAGCATCCAGGTCAAGATCCCGGCCGGTGTGGATACCGGCTCCCGGCTGCGGCTGCGCGGCGAGGGGGAAGCCGGCGGAAATGGCGCCCCCAGCGGCGATTTGTACATCTTCATCCACGTGGACGACCATGAATTCTTCCGACGCGTCGGCGACGACATTCATTGCAGCATCTCCATCTCCTTCGTCCAGGCGGCCTTGGGCGCCACGATCGAGGCACCAACGCTCGCGGGCACGGAGAAGCTGAAAATTCCCAGGGGCACGCAGACCGGCAAGACCTTCCGGCTGAAGGGAAAGGGAATTGCCCACATCCGCGGCTTCGGGCGGGGCGACCAGATTATCGAGACGGTCGTCACCATCCCCACCAACCTCAGCAAAAAGCAGGAAGAACTGCTGCGGCAGTACGCGCACCTGAGCGGCGAAAAGCTGTAACGGCCCTGGACGGTTTTACGGGTCCCTTGCCACCGGCCGCCCCTTCATCTGCTATGGACAAATCTTTGTTTTTCCATTATATACGCCCGGAAATCCCGGAGAAAGGAAATCCCCATGAAAAGATATGTCATGTATGGCGTGCTGGCTGCCCTTGCGCTTTCCCTGGCTGGCTGCGCGACACCCGTCCTGATGGGAGGGGCCGTGGCCATGTCGGGATCCGGAACTTACTTTTACATCAACAGGGAACTCAAGACGGACTACTACGCACCGTTTGACAAGGTGTGGTCGGCCTGCGAGCAAACCCTGGCGGAGATGCGGGCCGTCAGTGTCGAGCCCAAAAAGGAGATCGGCTCCGGAAGCATTGAGGCTGTGATCAATGACGAAAAGGTCCAGTTCAAGGTGGAATACAAGGCAAAGAACACCACCACGGTGTCCATCCGCGTCGGCCTGGTGGGCAACAAGCTCGCCTCCCAGCTGCTCCATGACAAAGTGTCCGACTATCTGGCCAAATGAAAAAGAAACTCCTGGCCGGAATCATCATCAGCGCCCTGCTTGTTTACCTGTCCGTCCGCGGGATCCGCTTCGCCGACGTCAGGGCGGCCTTTCAGAGCGTCAGGCCGGGCTACGCCGCTATGGCTATGCTGATGATGGTCATCACGCAGCTCCTGAGATCCGTCCGGTGGGGTGTGATCCTCCGGCCCCTGGAAAAGATCAGCCAGCTGACCCTTTTCGCCGTGACCTCCGTGGGATTTCTCGCCATCGTTTCCATCCCGGCAAGGATCGGCGAGTTGGCGCGCCCGTTTCTCCTCTCCCGGAAATCCAGTCTTTCCATGAGCGCCGCCCTGGGCACCATTGTGATCGAACGGGTCTTCGACAGCCTCGCCGTGCTTCTGATCTTCGCGCTCACCTTTTTGTGGATGCCCTTCCCCGCGTGGGTGGTGAACTCCGGCATCCTCTTTTTGGGGCTCACCCTGATGCTGATCGCGGTGATTGCCCTGTTCCTGGTGAAAAAAGAGTGGGGATTCAGGCTGGCCGGTCCGTTATTAAGGCGGGTGCCCGAGCGCCATCAGCCGCGCCTTGCGCACTTCATGGATCAGTTCATCAGCAGCTTTGCGACCATGTCCGACCCCTGGCGCCTGTCCGGGCTGTTCGCCTTTTCCATCTTCATCTGGGTCACGAACAGCATCACCATCTTCTTGATGTTCGGGGCCTTCGGCCTGAAACTTTCCTACCTGGCCGCCGTGGTCACCCTCGTGATCCTGCTGATCGGGATTGCGATCCCGGCGGCACCTGGCTTCATCGGGAACTGGCACTTTGCCTGCGTGCTCGCCCTCGGCCTTTTCGGGATCAACAAGGCCGAGGCGCTGACCTATGCCATCGTCTACCACTTCCTGTCCATCGTGGTGGTGCTGGTCTTGGGCCTCGCCTTCCTGCCGCTCAACCGGTTTTCCATGGCGGACCTCCGGAAGGCCCTGCCGGAGCGCCCGTCGGCCTGACGGGTGCCCTGGTTACACATAAAAATGGGGTGACGGGAAAGAATAAACATGCATGGCTTATTGAGGATCCCTTGCATCAATTTGTCTGACAGGTCCTTCGCATTTCTTCAGGCCGAAGAAGTCATGATCACCCATTCAGATCGTTCAGATTTGCTCCCGTGCGACCAGCTGATTCCCTTCTGATATAGCGCCTCACAACGAAGGCTTTGTATTTGAATGCATCGAGAAGGGACATATGCTGTATGGTGTATCGCGAAATCGGGTCCTCAGCCCCGGAGGGAAACGAAAATACCTTCGGAGGGACCCCATACTCTGCGTTCCGATCCATCGACCAGGCGAGAAGTTTCGGCACAGATTCAAAGACAAAAGCCATCCTCGGCTCACGCCCGCATTCTATCATTCGAGCCATTGCATTTTTATAATAACGGAAAGGAAGTGCAAAATCGATATAATCCCTCTCCAGTGCAGGCCTGCGCTTTGCTATCATATGCACCATGGGTGATAGGTAATAAGAAATGATGAAATCTTCCTCTTTCGTATATTTTTCGGCATTCGTGTAAATCCAGTCATACAGTTTTTTATACATGGGGTTTGTCCGGATGCCTTTACCGAATCCTTGGTCGATTTCTGAATTGGCCAGGCTCGGAATCACATCAAAAAGGGTAAATCTCCAATCAGACCATGCTGTGCTGTAATAGAAAGGCGCTAGAAATTATTAATGTCATTAGTTTAACCAGATATGGCTTTGCATCGATTCGCTTGTGGGATAAAACGAAGACACTCATTGCTGCAACGATCGGCATGGATGAATCCAATACCGTCAGCGTTCCGATGCTTGAAAAGATGCTGCCGACCGTCAGACGCCAAGCCTCTGTCATGTGGTATCCCTCATCAATAAAATTGAATCCATACTGGAGCCGCTCCCAGCCGAACGCAGCTGCGACGATGAAAATTGTCAGGGAAATAGTAAATGTAAAGAACTGGCTTGATATGATGTCATATAACTTATTCATAGGCATTGTCCCTTACTACGCTGCCCATTGTATTCTTCAACAGGAAGCTATCCATGGCATGGTAACCCTGTAACAGAGGAAAAGTCATCAACAACAAGGCGAGCATGGCGGCGGGTAACTTTTTTATACCGGCCATTGGTACGGAAGGCCCCGCTTTGGTAACAAGGGGACCAAAAAATACACAAATGAAATTGTCATGGTACATCCAATATGTTGTCAATATCTAGCATGTGAATGATTCGGCTTGGCCGGACTACCCCGTCCCTGCCCCGTCATTCGCCATCTTGGTCGGGCAGGTCTGCCTTCGCGTCCAGACCGTATGCCTTGATCTTGCGATGCAGGTTGCTCCGTTCGAGCCCGATGGCCTCCGCTGTCTTGGAGATGTTGCCGTCGAATTCGCGGAGCTTGGAAATGAGATAGCGCCGCTCAAACTCCGCCTTGGCTCCCCGGAAGGAATCCGTCGTCGGCCAGGATGCATCCCCACGGCGATCGTCTGCCTGCTGCACGAAGGGTGGTGTATCGGACGCCCTGATGATATCCGAGGAGGTCATAATCACGAGCCGCTCCAGCAGGTTTTTCAGCTCGCGCACATTGCCCGGCCAGTCATAGGCCATCAGGAGGCGCATGGCATCTTCATGGAGGGTCTTGCACTCCACGCCTTCCTTCATGGATATCTCCTGTAAAAAACGTTGACTCAGAAGGGGGATGTCCGCCTTGCGCTCCCGCAGCGGCGGCACGCGCAAGGGGATGACGTTAAGGCGATAATAGAGATCCTGACGGAAGCGCCCCTCCTCCATCTCCTTTTCCAGGTCCTTGTTCGAGGCGGCAAGCACCCGCACATCCGTGGCGATCAGGCGGTTTCCGCCCACCCGCTCAAATTTTTTCTCCTGCAGGATCCGCAGAATCTTCGCCTGGGCCCGCTGGCTCATGTCGGCAACTTCATCCAGAAACAGCGTGCCCTCATGGGCAAGATCAAACTTCCCCCGCTTCTTCTCGGTGGCACCGGTAAAGGCCCCCTTCTCATGGCCAAACAGCTCGCTTTCGATGAGCTCCTCAGGAATGGCAGCGCAGTTCACCTCGACAAAGGGCTTGCTGACCCGTCGGCTCTGGCGGTGGATGGCGCGTGCCACCAGTTCTTTGCCCGTCCCGTTTTCTCCCATAATGAGGATCCAGGCATTGGTCGGGGCGATAATACTGATCATCTCTTTGAGCTCTGCGATGGGCGGGCTGTCCCCGGTCAGCTCATAGTCTTGGGTGATCTTCTGCCGCAGCAGGCGGTTCTCCTCCTCCAGCTGCACGACGCTTAAAACATTGTTGACCGTGAGCACGACCTTTTCCAGGGACAGGGGCTTCTCGATGAAATCGAAGGCGCCGAGCTTGGTAGCCTTCACCGCCGTTTCAATGGTTCCGTGTCCCGACATCATGACCACATGGGTCTGGGGATAGGTCGCCCGGATCGCCTTGAGCGTCTCGATGCCATCCATGCCGGGCAGCCAGATATCCAGAAGCACGAGATCCGGCAGTTCCTCCTCAAAGGCCTTGATGGCTTCCTCGCCGGAAGGAGCGGTTAGAACCTCGTAGCCCTCATCCGTGAGAATCCCCCTGAGGGACTGGCAGATGCTTTGCTCATCATCCACAACAAGAATCGTCTTCCGCATGAAACCCCTTTCTCCTCACGCCTCCGGCACGGGCAACTCGATCGAAATGACTGTACCGGAAGGCTGATTATCCCTGACGGAAACGCGGCCGTGGTGGTCCGAGATGATGGAGCTGACAATGGACAGGCCCAGGCCCGTTCCCGACCTCTTCGTTGAAAAATACGGCTCGAACATCTTGATCTTGTAGCGGGTCGGCACGCCGCATCCATTGTCCGCCACATCGATGAAGACCTTGTGCGCGGCGGCGTCATGACAGGTGGTGACCTCTATGTGTCCGTCCCGCGGATTGACGGCAAAAACGGCGTTGTCCAGCAGGTTGATCATGACGCGCTTGATCTGCCCCGGATCCAGATTCAGAGGCGGGATGTCCGCCCCGGGGCGAAAATGAATGTTGATGTCCTTATGGGCCTCCTGGTAAAGCGCGACCGCGTCCGCCAGGGACGCATTCAAATCCTGCAGGGACAGGCGTGTCACCGGCATCCTCGCGTACCGCGAGAACTCGTTCACGAGGGTCTTCAAGACATCTACCTGGTCCACGATGGTTTTGGTGCACTCCTGGAAGACGGCACCGTCTTCACCAATCACCTCCCCGTACTTCTTCTGGAGCCGCTGTGCGGAAAGCTGGATCGGCGTCAGGGGATTCTTGATCTCATGGGCCATCCTCCTGGCGACCTCGCGCCATGCAGCCGCCCGCTCCGCCTTCTGCAGTTGCGTGATATCCTCAAACACCACGACCATGCCCATGTCCTGTCCTACCTCGTCCCTGATGATGGTCAAGGTCAGCAGAACCGTGATGACCCGCTCCTTGATGGTTAGCTCGATCTGCTTGGCAATCATATCCTCGCCCGTTTCGGCCAGCTCCTTGAGCAGTTCATGGACCAGGGCCATATAGTCGGGACCCAGCAGATCATCATAGCGCTGGTGGAGCACCTTCTCGGCCTGGATGCCCAGCATGCGCTCTGCCGCCCGGTTGATAATGGTCAGCCTGTGGTCCCCGTCGATGGAAATGACACCTGCCGATACGTCACGCAGCACCGTTTCCATATACTTGCGACGGCTTTCCAGGTCCGCGTTCACCTCGGCAAGTTTCTGGTTGCTCTTCTTGAGGTCCTTCGTCATCAGGTTAAAAGACTTCGCCAGGACACCGATTTCATCGTCCGCCATGACGTTGATCTGATGGTCGAGGTCGCCGGCGGCGATGCGGTTCGTCGCCTCGGCGAGGTCCTGGATGGGAACGGTAATGCCCTTGGCAAGATACACCCCGAACCATGTGGCGGAAAAGATGATCAGAAGGGTCACGATGAACAGGATGATGATAAAACTGACCTTGATCGGCGTCTTGAGCAGCTTCAACTGGCCGTACTGCTCCGAGGCCTTGGCAATCACGCCCAGCTTGTCCACCACGGTTTTGGGCGTATAGTAGGACACGGCGACAAACCCGATGACCTCGGGAGGTCCCATGAACGAAAACACCGGCGACAGGCCGCAGACCACCTCGCCCGATGGAAGCACGACCGTCGTGGAAACCTCGGATCCCGCAAAAATGTCCTCGAGGATCTTCGGGGACAGCGGAATGGATGCTATCTCCGGATGGCTCGGATCCTTCAGGATGATGTTGGCGCGCTCGCTCCCCAGGGCCACCTCCATCAGGCCGAGCTTGTACAGGTTCTGGCGTTGCTCAATGAACGTCTCCAGGTAAGCCTCCCGCTCCTTGTCGTAGAGCCTGTTTTTCGTAATGTCGGCACTGATGTCGCGCGCATACCCCTTGGCGCGGTCGGCCATCTGCCCATAGTAGAGCTGGCCGATTTCGACCGTCGTGCTGAGGGCATCGCTGAGGCGCAGGTTGAACCAGTTCTCGATGCTGTAAGACAGAAAGTTGATGGACACGACAAACAGGATGGCCGTGGGGATGAGGGAGAGGCTCACGAAGGCTGTCACCAGCTTGGAGCGCAGCTTCGAGCCCACAACGCCCCGCCGCCGCTCAAACACGAGCTTGACCACGTTGCGGACGATCAGAAAGATCAGCAGGATGATCAGGATGATGTTGATGTTGATCAGCCCGAAGATCATGATGTTGTTCGATACCGGAAGAATGACGTCGCGACGGGAGATCTGGCTTTCCAGGTATGTGAGGCCCACGATGACAAAGACGGTGAGGAGGATGATGACCCTCTCCCGCCTGCGCCTTCTATTTTCCTGGACATCCGGGTTACCGGAACGAAGATCCTGCTTCAAGTTGCCCGCCTCTCACGACTCTGGGATGCCGCTTTTCATGATCACGCTCCGGCCCTGCACCACAAATGGCTGGTGATACCAGTCCGTCTCAAAATCCCAAAGGGAAACAAAGAACAGCAGGATTTCCATATGCAGTGGAAGGCGTATCTCGTCGAGCTTGGCCTTCAGATCAAGATAGTAGGTGACCCCCTGCGATAGACTGCTCACCCGGAACAGGGGCGCACCATCCAGCTCCGCCATGGCTAGCTTGGCAGACGCCAGATCCGTAAAATCCGCCTCTTTCTTCAGGCCGGAGGAAGAGAAATGGAAGACCTTCTTGACCTCGTCGTACTTCAGGTAATGCTTGATGCGGACCCGGGCCAGCTGCTTGTCGAACCAGCCCGTCCTCTGGTAGTACAGGTCCATGACAAAGGTAAAGGTCGTGGGCACGCCGGTCATGATCGCCGACTCCATTTCTTTCGTGAAACAGTTGGTGACACGCGCGTATGCCAGGATCTGATCCGCACTGCTGGTCACCAGCACGTCCCGGATCCTGGCGTCGCTACCGTAAGAAACCAGGGGGATGACGATGCAGGCCGAGGCCAGAAGCATGATGATGAACCACATGAGCATCTTAAAATGCGTGCCACGCAAAAGGCGTTTTTTGATCTTCAACAATGCACTCCTTCGACATCAGGCGATTATTTAAGGGTTTTTTCCCGGGGCAATACTAGAAAACTGACCGATAAAAAGCAAGGGCTATTTGTTCGAAGAAAACTCGACCCTCCCCAGCTCCCTAGAAGCGCGCCGTGCGATTCAGACCTCCGGGACCCAGGACAGCAGGACACGGCCACCTTTGTGGTTGTGGCACTTTTTGCATCGGTATTAAAAAAGCGATTGTTGGGTCGAGTGCTGGTGCTTCCCCTCTCAGGATGCCATGACACTGTCGAGGATGCGGAAGGAGGGAATTTCGAGCCGTTCGTTCGTTTCGTGCTCGGGAAACTTCGTGACGATTCTGTAAGCATCCTCATGGAGCAGCAACTCCTTGAGGAGCCTGTTGTTCAAACGGTGGCCGGAACGGTTAGCCACAAAATGACCGATAATGGGCATGCCTAAGAGGGAAAGATCACCAATGGCATCGAGGATCTTATGCTTGACAAATTCATCCGGAAAGCGAAGCCCCTCTTTGTTGATGATACGATGGTCATCCAAAACGATGGCGTTCTTCAAGGAGCCACCAAGCGCCAGTCCGCGGGCCTGAAGGTACTCCACGTCCTTGAGAAAACCGAACGTCCGTGCCGAACAGATATCCCGCTCGTAGGCCTCGTCGGAGAAGGTCATCTCGAAGGTCTGGTCACCGATGGACGGATGGGTGAAGGAGATGGTATAGGTGATCCGGAAGCACGGACAGGGAAGAAGCGATGCCCTTCTATAGCCGTCCGTGACGGTCACGGGCCTGGTCACGACGAGGATCTTCTTGCACCTGTCCTGAACATTCGTTCCGACCTCTTTGAGGGACTGGACAAAGGGCAAGGCGCTGCCGTCCATGATGGGCACCTCCGGGGCGCTGACCTCCACGATGGCGTTGTCCACGCCCATCCCGCTCATGGCCGACATCAGGTGCTCGATCGTAGACACGGCCGTGCCGTTCAAGCCGATGGTTGTGGCCAGGGTGGTATCCGAGACGTTTTCGAGGCTTGCCTTGACCCGCACGTCGCCCGGCAGGTCGGATCGTCTGAAAACGATCCCCGTGTCCGCGTCCGCCGGCCGGATGACCATGCTCACCTTACGGCCCGAATGCAGGCCTACACTCCGGCAGTAAATGTCTTTCTTGATCGTTCTTTGGTGATACATATAATCGAAAATAACCCCTCCCCCTGTCTCTGTTGGATCAAAGGTTAGCAATAACCATACCATAATACCGGGAATTATGGATATTCGCGCCGGCAAGTCAAGCCCTGCATTATCGTTGGGTTAGCCGGATGCGGTCCGCCAAAGGCCTCACTTGACCAGCCGCTATGTTGAAAAAAAGCCACAGGAACCGGTAATCACTGTTCTTTTAAAGCGCCAATGGACCCGTACCGTTCCGCCTCGCTGTACACGCACCCGCAGTAGGGCTGGCGGTACAACCCTATCTTCCGGGAGGCGGCTATGCCCTCCCGCCAGCCCTCCCGGAAATCCATGTAAACAAAGGGAATCCGGTGCTCCTTAGCCAGCTGTTTGCCGATTGTCCGGACCAACTCATGATTCTGGAAGCGGCTGTAAAGGAGGGTGGTGGTGAACCCTTCAAATCCTTCGGAGACGGCCAGCTGCGCCGTCCGGGAGAGGCGCAGGAAATAACAGATCCGGCAGCGGTCCTGTTCCCGGAACACTACCTCCCTCAAAAACCGCGCCAGCCCGTAGTTTCTATGCCATAACACCGGCACATCCGTCTGCCGCGCATAATCCTCGAGGGTATCCATGCGCCGTCTGAATTCCAGGAGCGGCTGGATATTCGGGTTGTAAAAGAATCCCGTCACTTCATCCCCCCGGCCGCGGAGCGCCTGGAGGGGGTAAATGGTGCACGGTGCGCAGCAAATGTGGAGCAGCAGCCTCATGATCGTCCTGTAAAGCCTTGGCCTGCGGTTTCAGGGGCTATCCGTCAAACAGCGGACCTGTTCCGGTGGCATGGGGCCATTTCAGCCCCAAATGTTCGTATGCCAGTGGCGTGGCGGTCCGGCCCCGCGGGGTCCGCTGCAGGTAGCCTTCCTGAATCAAATAGGGCTCGTAGACATCCTCGATCGTCGTCCTTTCCTCGCCGATCGCCGCCGCCAGGCTGTCAATGCCGACCGGCCCGCCCGAAAACTTCTGGATCAGCGTGGCCAGGATCATGCGGTCCATATGGTCGAACCCCTTGTCATCCACCTCGAACAGCGTCAGCGCCTTGCGGGCGACCTGCTCGGTAATGGCGCCGTCTGCCTTGATCTGGGCGTAATCCCGGACCCTCCGCAGCAGGCGGTTGGCGATGCGCGGCGTGCCGCGCGAACGGCGTGCGATCTCTGCGGCACCCGCATCATCGATGGTGACGGAAAAGATCCTGGCCGAGCGCCGGACGATGATCGACAGCTCCTGCGGGGAATAAAATTCAAGCCGGAAGCTCATCCCGAAGCGGTCCCGCAGGGGGGAGGTCAAAAGGCCCGCGCGCGTGGTCGCCCCGACCAGCGTGAATTGGGGGATCTCGAGCTTCATGGACCTGGCCGACGGGCCCTGCCCGATCAAGATGTCAATATGGTAATCCTCCATGGCGGGATAGAGGATCTCTTCCACGACATGGGACAGGCGGTGAATTTCATCAATGAACAGCACGTCATGCTCGTGAAGATTGGTCAGGATCGCCGCCAGATCCCCGGGCCGCTCGATCACCGGCCCCGAGGTGACCTTGATGTCAGTCCCCAATTCCCGGGCCATGATATAGGCCAGGGTGGTCTTGCCCAGGCCGGGCGGGCCGTACAAGAGCACATGGTCCAGGGCCTCCCGGCGCTTCCTGGCCGCCTCAATGAAGATGGTGAGATTGGACTTGATCTTTTCCTGCCCGACATATTCCGTTAGGTTCAGCGGACGCAAGGTCTGCTCGAAGCCTTGCTCCTCGTCGAGCATCGCCGGGGACACGATGGGGTTTTTTGTGGAGGTCATGGATTTAACCCGAAAGGATTTTTAGGGTTTTCTTCAGTAGCTGGTCCAGAGGGACGGGCCCCCCGCAATCCCGGATGACGCGGTCCAGCGCACCGCAGGCCGTCTGCTTCTTGTAGCCCAGGTTGACCAGCGCGGACAGGGCGTCCTCGCGCACGGGATCGATGGCCTCCCCGAGCCTGTCCAGGCCCTCCGCCGCCTTTCCCGCGTCTACGGACCACACCTTTTCCTTCAACTCCAGAACCAGCCGCTCGGCCATCTTCCGGCCCACACCCGGCACGCGCACCAGGCGGCTGAGATTCCCCTCGGATATGGCCTGGACGAGATCCGCAGCGCTGATGCCCGACAGGATGTTCATGGCCAGGCGCGGTCCGATGCCCGAAACCGAGATCATCAGCTGGAAGATCTCGAGATCCACCGCGGAGTTGAAGCCGAAAAGGTGGATGGCGTCCTGCTTCACGTTGGTGTGGATCTGGAGCGTGACGGGCTCGCCATTTTCCGGCAGCTCGTAGAAGGTCGTCAGGGGGACGAAGACGCGGTAGCCTACGCCCTGGGTCTCCACCACGACCCGGCTGGCCGATTTCTCGACGAGGATGCCCGAAATGCGCGCGATCATAGGGACCGTTTCACATTGTCCATGAGAGATGTTCTGCCCGCGGCGGTCATGGCGCGTGCCCGACCGCCGTGCCTGGCCGCCGGGTGATGCCTGTTCATAGCGTAAAGGACCATCGTCACACCATCACTCCTTTCAGGGCGTGGGCGTGGCAGATGGCCACCGCTAGCGCGTCCGCCGCATCCTCGGGGGGCATCTCCGGCATGTTCAATATCGCCTGGACCATCTTCTGGACCTGGACCTTTTCCGCCCGCCCGTACCCCACAACGGCCTTCTTGACCTCCATGGGCGTATACTCCACCACCGGCAGCCTCTTGCCGGCCCCCACAAGGATCACCACACCGCGGACGTGCCCCTGCTTAATCAGGCTCCTGACGTTCTTGCCGTAAAAGATATCCTCGATCGCAAGGCAATCGGGGACCGATTCGTCAATGGCCTTCGAAAGGCCCTCGTAGACCAAGCAGAGACAATCCGAGAAGGACATCGCGCGGGTGATGCGGATTTCGCCATGGTGGATGCAGATCAGGCCCCTGCGGCCCCGCTCTACAATCCCGAAGCCCGTCACGTGGCTGCCCGGGTCCACCCCGAGGATTCTCAAGCCCGCCCCCGCATCCCTAGCTCAGTTTCTCCATGATATCATCGGCAATGTCAAAGTTGGCATAGACATGCTGGACATCGTCGTTGTCCTCGAGCTTTTCCATGAGCTTGAGCATCTGCTCCGCCTTTACGCCGTCGAGGCTGACCGTGTTCTGGGGAACCATGCCGATGTGCGCCTCCAGGTACCGGTAACCCCTTTTGACCATCGCCTGCTTCACGTCCTCGAAGGACACCGGGTTCGTGATCACCTCGAACTCGTGCTCCTCCTCCCGGACATCCTCGGCGCCGGCATCCAGGGCGGCCTCGATCAGCGCATCCTCGCTGACCCCCTTGCGGTCGATCAGGATGCTGCCCTTCTTATCGAACATCCAGGCCACGCAGCCGTTTTCACCGAGGTTGCCGCCATGCTTGGAGAAGATGTGCCGGATCTCCGCCACCGTGCGGTTCCTGTTGTCCGTCAGGATCTCCACCAGGATGGCCACGCCCCCGGGGCCGTACCCTTCGTACGTGACCTCCTCGAAACTCTCGCCACCCAGCTCACCGGTGCCCTTCTTGATGGCGCGCTCGATATTGTCCTTGGGCATGTTCTCTTCCCGCGCTGCAGCGATGGCCTGTCGCAGCCGGGCATTGCCCTCCGGGTTGCCGCCGCCGAGGCGCGCGGCCAGGGTGAGCTCCTTGGCCAGTCTCGTAAAGACATTGCCGCGCTTGGCGTCCGCGGCACCCTTCTTTCTTTTGATGGTGCTCCACTTGGAATGACCTGACATACGGACCTTCCCCCGTTGCGTGTCCCTGCGGATTTGCGGCGCTGATGGCCGGAGGCCCATTCATAGCATAACCGGCCGGTGATGGGAAACAAAAACCCCTTCAGGATGGACCTGAAGGGGCCTGGTATTAAATTCGGCGGCGCCCTACTCTCCCACACAGTTGCCCATGCAGTACCATCGGCGCTGGAGAGCTTAACTTCCGTGTTCGGAATGGGAACGGGTGGAACCCCTCCGCTATGGCCACCGAAAAATCATGCGGGCACGCCGGTTGTGCCTTATTCGGTTGCAATTGCATATCGCGAAATCGGTCGGCTGAGATCATAAGCTATGGTATGAAGACAATTATGGCCAAGCCGCACGGCCGATTAGTATCAGTAAGCTCAGTACATTACTGTACGTGCACATCTGACCTATCAACCTTGTAGTCTACAAGGGGCCTTCAGTCCTGGTATCTCCACCAGGAGGGATATCTCATCTTGAGGGGGGCTTCCCACTTAGATGCTTTCAGCGGTTATCCCTTCCGAACTTAGCTACCCAGCGCTGCCGTTGGCACGACAACTGGCACACCAGAGGTTCGTCCATCCCGGTCCTCTCGTACTGGGGACAGCTCCTCGCAAATATCCTGCGCCCACAACAGATAGGGACCGAACTGTCTCACGACGTTCTGAACCCAGCTCACGTACCGCTTTAATTGGCGAACAGCCAAACCCTTGGGACCTTATTCAGCCCCAGGATGCGATGAGCCGACATCGAGGTGCCAAACCCCGCCGTCGATGTGAACTCTTGGGCGGGATCAGCCTGTTATCCCCGGCGTACCTTTTATTCGTTGAGCGACGGCCCTTCCATGCGGGACCGCCGGATCACTAAGACCTGCTTTCGCACCTGCTCGACTTGTCTGTCTCGCAGTCAAGCTCCCTTATGCCTTTACACTCTGCGGCTGGTTTCCAATCAGCCTGAGGGAACCTTCGCGCGCCTCCGTTACCTTTTTGGAGGCGACCGCCCCAGTCAAACTACCCACCAGACAATGTCCCTGGCCCGGATCACGGGTCGAGGTTAGAACTTCAGAATAATCAGGGTGGTATTTCAAGGTTAGCTCCACGAGGACTGGCGTCCCCGCTTCAAAGCCTCCCACCTATCCTACACAAATCAGCCCGAAATTCATTGTCAAGCTGTAGTAAAGGTGCACGGGGTCTTTCCGTCTTGTTGCGGGTAACCGGCTTCTTCACCGGTTTATCAAATTCGCTGAGCTCCTCGTCAAGACAGCGCCCAAATCGTTACGCCATTCGTGCAGGTCGGAACTTACCCGACAAGGAATTTCGCTACCTTAGGACCGTTATAGTTACGGCCGCCGTTTACCGGGGCTTCGGTTCAAAGCTTTGCCTTGCGGCTAACAAATCCCCTTAACCTTCCGGCACCGGGCAGGCGTCAGACCCTATACATCGTCTTACGACTTCGCAGAGTCCTGTGTTTTTGCTAAACAGTCGCTTGGGCCTTTTCACTGCAACCCCCTCGCGCTTCACGTGCGAATCGCTTCACGCTAACGGGGCACACCTTCTTCCGAAGTTACGGTGTAATTTTGCCGAGTTCCTTAACGAGGGATCACTCACGCGCCTTGGGATACTCTCC
>Ga0326727_10000299_pt1:0-92500 | contig 208723 bp, 212 predicted proteins | sample MB2enrmetagenome_FD_207643 | JGI IMG/M metagenome (GOLD analysis project Ga0326727, IMG submission 207643) | Lab enriched peat soil microbial communities from McLean, Ithaca, NY, United States - MB29MY | ecosystem: Environmental > Terrestrial > Soil > Wetlands > Peat | place: USA: New... | reverse complement strand
TCGACAGCTGCTTTTGCAAACAAGACGCATTGTAGTCAATATGTTCTCGTGTTAGAATCTGACGCATTTCAGATTTCCCGCTAGGATCACCTATCAAGCCTGTTCCCCCGCCGATCAGGATAATCGAGCGATGTCCGCATTCCTGCATATGCATCAAAGCCATTATCGGGACAAGGCTTCCTATATGCAAGCTCGTCGCAGTCGGATCAAAGCCGATATAACAGGTAACGTGTTCATTCTGCAGCAGAGAGCGCAGTTCTGCCTCATCCGTAACCTGTTCAACAAATCCTCTTTCGGCAAAGACGTCGTAAACATTCTTCACTTTTCCTTCTCCACCGCTTTTTTTCAAGGGCTCGTATGGCTCCGCATATTATCGTTCCAGTACATCGACGTTAACTAAATTAACGCCCCGGATGACCGTCCATCCCGGTAGCCCTCTCACTCTCTCAGATGCACGGTCAATCTCTCAATTCCTGCAGCCTTACCGCTTTTTCCATCAACGTCAATAACGACACCCTGAAGCCGAACATCATCCTTGGCCACATCAAACTTATTTGGTATCTGCGTCAAAAACCTCTCAATCACAGCATCCTTCCTTATGCCAATGATCGAATTAAAAGGACCCGTCATCCCGGCATCTGTTATGTAGGCGGTACCGCCAGGCAGTATACTTTCATCGGCGGTCTGCACATGCGTATGCGTCCCGAGAACGGCACTGACACGACCATCAAGAAACCACCCCATAGCTTCTTTCTCCGAAGTCGCCTCCGCATGCATATCGATAATGATTGTCTTCGTATACTTTTTCATCTTTTCTATTTCTCTTTCGGCCACTCTGAAAGGACAGTCGATAGCCTTCATAAAGACCCGTCCCATAAGATTAATCACTCCGCAGGATATCCCCGACGAATCAGACCTGATGACACTTCCCCAGCCGGGCGAACCTTCAGGAAAATTGGCCGGTCTGAGAAGCGTTTCATAGTCTCCAATGAATTCACTAATTTCTCTTTTATCCCAGATATGATTCCCCGAAGTCAACACGTTGATGCGATTGCCATACAGCTCTTCAACAACGTCTCTTGTCACACCAAATCCTGCAGCCGCATTCTCACAATTTGCAATGACGAAATCAATCCTGTGCTGAAAAATTATTTCGGGCAGAAGGTCACGTACCGCGCGTCTTCCGGGTTTGCCTACTATGTCTCCAATGAACAATATCTTCATCGTTTTCTATCTTGCATAATCTGAAACCCGTGTTTCCCTGATGACAGTTACTTTTATCTGGCCCGGATAAGTCAAATCAGCTTCAATTTTCTTGATAATATCCTTGCAGAGCATGACGGCGTCGTCATCCGAAATCTTTTCATTTTCAACAAGTATGCGTATCTCTCTTCCTGCCTGTATGGCATAACATTTATCAACTCCGCTAAAGGAGTTTGCTATACTTTCCAGTTCTTCCAAGCGCTTGACATAGGTTTCGAGCATCTCTCTGCGTGCGCCTGGCCTCGCGGCCGACAGGCTATCAGCCGCCTGAATAAGTACACCCAAGAGCGTATTGGTTCGACCATCGTCATGGTGCGTCGCAATGGCCTGAACAATCCTGGCGGACTCACCGAATCGCTTTGCGTAATCGGCACCAATTGCCGCATGTGTACCTTCTACCTTATGATCCACTGCTTTTCCTATATCGTGGAGCAGCCCTGCCCTCTTGGCTTCTTTGACATTCATTTTCAACTCGGCAGCCATAATGCCCGTAAGGTGAGCCACTTCTACAGAATGCTGAAGAACGTTTTGAGAAAAGCTGGTCCTGAACTTGAGACTTCCTAAAAGATTCGTAATTTCAGGATGGAGGTCATGTACTCCTGCGTCAAAAGATGTGCGCTCGCCCGCCTCTCGAACAATAGCATCCACCTCCGTCTTAACCTTCTTCACTATATCTTCAATCCTGCCCGGATGGATCCTGCCATCTGTAATCAATCTCTCCAGAGACATTCTTGCCACTTCCCGCCTGATGGGATCAAAACTCGATAGGACAACGGCCTCCGGTGTATCATCAACGATTAAGTCTATGCCCGTTGCTGCTTCAATAGCTCTGATATTTCTGCCTTCCCTTCCAATAATTCTACCCTTCATTTCGTCGTTTGGAAGATTAACAACCGATACAGTGTTCTCAGCAACGAATTCGCTGGCATATCTTTGCACGGCATACGTAATGATCTCTCGTGCATTTTTATCAGCAGTCCGTTTGGCCTCCTCATCTATCTTTCTTATATTAACTGCTGCCTCCCGTTTCGCTTGGGATTCCATGGACTGCATGAGATAATTCTTTGCCTCGTCAGAGGAAATGCCTGCAATCTTCTCCAGCTTTTCTTTCTGTTCCTCAAGCAAACGGTTTAACCGTTCATGTTTATCATTTAGCTGCGATTCCCTGCTTATCAGGCCCTTCTCCCTGTTCTCAATATTCGTTTCCTTTTGAGACAGCGAGTCTAACCTTCTATCTATATTTTCTTCTTTGGACCGCAGCCTTCGTTCAAGATTGTCGAGTTCAAGTTTCCTTTCTTTTGAATCTTTTTCGAATTCCGTTTTTGTTTTGAGAAGATTTTCCTTAGCCTGCAGGAGGGCCTCTTTCTTGATGGTTTCCGCTTCCTTCTTTGCCTCGTCTATGATTCTGGCTGAGAGGTTTTCCGATGATTCCAGTTTCTTGTCGGAAAGCCGCTGTCTCAACGCATATCCCAACAAGATACCGAATGCTATAGAGCCAATTACAATAAACGCGATTAAAGTATTATCTATCAAAGCCTCTTCACCTCCCTAATCTATGATATGGAACAAAAATATCCAGGGCTTATCATGGATAAAATGTTCATTGCACGAATCTGTAACGCAAGGGCTTTCAACTTGTCTCAGTTGCCCTAGGACACTTAGACTAACTATTTATCCGAGGCATCGCCGCAAAATAAGCTCAAGTCTCATTGTGTATATCAATGGGGATATGATGGAAGGGATTGGGTTAACTGGATGGCTGAGGGTACAAATGTTGATGAAAACCCTAAATTATAAAATGAAACCCCCGCCAATGCCGTGTTAAACACCTTTTTGAACCTTCCGATAAGGTGGGTACCCTATTGTTGCTTTAGGCTTTCCACCCCCGTTTTTTACGGGATGCCGGCAGACATGCACACCGCTAACAAAGAAAGGCCCCCGGTTCCAAGGTGTTGGCTCAAAAAATGAATGTTAATCACGCACACTGCAGGGGATAATATCTTCTTGCTTCACCTTATCTCATCAATAAGATCAATCAATCTCTCGGATCTACTCTCTAATTGATTACAAATATCCTCTTTCATTCCCTTAAATTTAATATACTCATCTGCAATGTTCAACGCAGCCAGTATGGCAACATTTAAGGTGTTCGCGTTTGCGGATGTATTTCCTGCTTCTTTTATCTTGTCATTTACGTACTTTACGACACTTGCCACGTGTTCATCCCCTGAATCAGATAAAACTGACAACTGCTGCCCCAGTATATTGATATTAAAAGTCTTGTCCAAATACATGACCTCAATATTCATTGCTGCACATTGATATCCTGAAGCAAATCAAGTAGTGAGTCCACCTTTGTGCGTATCGAATCCCTTTCCTCGTTTAATCCCCTTATTTTATTGTTCGCCCCTTCTAACTCCAATCCTTTGCTCTTGAGAAGTTCTTCTAATTCATGATTCTTGCTTCTCAGTAAAGCATGTCCTTCGATAAGATTTTTAATCTTGTTTTCCAGTTCCTCAAATTTAACAAGTTCCACAATTCATCACATCTTTCATCCGGTTCGTAACCGCATTCCCCCACAACCGAACACCCTTAAAATAGGCTGTTAATTGTAAGAGAAGAAACTCCTGCAGATCAATGAACCTCTCGGTAATTTTTATCCAAAGAATTGACGTGGATTATGCCAATTCGACCCATAAATGTCAAGCGCTTATTTTATTCTTTCAGGGGCAGGGGAAAGCCTTCCCCAGTAGCATGGAAAAATCGGTGAACTGCATCCAAAATATCATTCTTATCATGTATCCTGCCTGCCACCTCCCTAAACAGAGAACCGCCCCTTATGCCTTTTGTATACCAGAGCAGGTGTTTTCGGAAATTCCTGAGACCAAGGCTTTCCCCCGAGTGATTGATTTCCATTTCCATATGCCGTTTTATGACCTTCTCCCTCTCAGCTGAAGAGGGCGGCAAGTTGCTCTTCCTCTCCTCAAGATGTCTTATGATTTCGCCGAATAACCAGGGATTGCCCAGCGCTGCCCTTCCCACCATGATGCCGTCACAACTGGTAGTTCTTATCATTCGGACTGCGTCTTCAGGACTTCTTATGTCGCCGCTTCCTATTACAGGGGCATGTAATTTTCTTTTCACTTCCTCAATAACGCTCCAATCTGCAGCACCGCTGTATCCCTGATCTGCAGAACGGGGATGGAGTGTCACTGCATCTACTCCGCAGTCCTGGGCTATACTGGCAATCTCAAGGGCCACCTTTTCACCGCGATGCCAGCCTGAACGAAGTTTTATCGTCAATGGCAATGAGGTCGCCTTCCGGATCGCTAGCAGGATAAGGCGCACTCGCTCAGGTTCCTTTAAAAGGGCGGCTCCGGCGCCTGTCTTTACGACCTTCCTTACGGGACAGCCCATGTTTATATCTATAAGATCCGCACCGCTATCGGCAGCCATTCGCACCGCTTCGCAAAGGACGCCCGGATCGGTCCCAAAGATCTGGACGCCCAAGGGCTTGTCATCAGGCGAGGATAGAAGGTATTGGTAGCTTCTCTTGGTCTTCCTGACAAGGCCATTGGCACTGATCATCTCTGTAAATGCTAAACCACACCCGAATTCTCTCGCGAGAGTCCGGAAAGGCAGATTCGTGACACCCGCCATGGGCGCCAGAAAAATATTATTTTTGAGGGTCAGATTTCCTATTTTCACTTGCGTATTGTCATACGTTCGGACGCCTTCTCGAGATCATCAGGCGTGTTTATACCCATAACTTCGATGGAGTTGGCAGTGATTAACGATCTGGTCTTCAGACCCTTCTTCCAGGCTATGCCAACTATATCCGTGAGATAGTATTCTTTCTGGATATTTTCATTGCCTATGTCGCCAACGGCTCCAAAGAGGAAATTGCTTTCGACACAATATATGCCCGTATTTATCTCTTTTATTTTCTTCTCAGCAGAAGACGCATCTTTTTCCTCCACGATCCGCGATACCTCACCTTTCTCCCCTTCTTTGATCACTCGTCCATAGCCGGAGGGATCATCCAATATCGTCGTCAGAACCGTTAGAATCGATTTTTCCAGGATATGGACTTCCAGGAGGGCTCTGATTGTCGAAGACGAAAGCATGGGAACGTCTCCGCACAATATCAATATGTTGCCGTCGTAACCGCGGAAAACATCTCTCGCCTGAAGAACTGCATGTCCCGTTCCCAGTTGCTCATGCTGTTCTACAAAGATCAAACCCTGATTCTTGTATGCCTCCCTAATGAGACCTGCCTGGTGACCTATGATGACCACGATTTCTTCCACGTTCACTGCCCTGGCAGCATCAACTGAATATGTCAGCATAGGCTTGCCGCAGAGTGGGTGCATGACCTTAGCTATGTCCGCCTTCATCCTTGTACCTTTGCCTGCGGCCAAAATGATGGCACTCACTTTTTGTCTTTCAACTCCGTTCATCCAAGAACCTTGCAGATCAATTAATTAAGTAAAGGCTAATGGTAACAAAATATGTTCCTTGCATTCGCAAAAGCGGCAAGACCTGCTTCATCCCCATTATTTCTTCCACAGGTTACGCGAAGGCGCGCCTCACATAAACGCTCCTTATGTATAAGGTGAGTTTGTCCATCGGCCTCCGGACAGTCGCACCTTGTGACTGTCCGCTTCACGCCTGGCCGTGACTACCCCTTATTAATCTTGACCCCTTATTATAAACCATCAAGGGCCGGTCTTATCCCCTCCGCTGACATCGGCGTCAACCGGCAGCTCAATTAAGATCTCCTTGATGGATCTTGCATCGGCATCTTCGATCACAAACAGGGCGCTGCCATATCTCAAAGTGTCTCGTCTCTTCGGTATCTTCTCCATCCTGTAAAGCAAGAATCCCCCTAGTGTTTCATAATCTCCGTCCGGAATGTCCAGTGGAAGCAATTGATTAATCTTCTCTATACTTATTTTGGCATTGACGAGATATTTCCCAGCCCCGATCTTCTTATACATCTTTTCTCCGCTTCCATATTCATCGTCAATCTCACCCACAATTTCCTCGAGAATGTCTTCTATAGTCACAATGCCCAGTGCACCACCATATTCATCGACAACGATGGCCATCCTTTCACCTCTGATCAGTAATTCAACGAGGAGTTCTTTGGCGAGTTTTGTCTCCGGAATATAATAGACCACCGGTTTAAGATAGGATTCGATCGTCTCGTTCCGACCAGAAAGAGCAGGATGACTTGAAGCCCGTTCGTGTAGAGCCTCCAAGAGGTCGAAATAGTGAAGTATACCGATGATATTGAATATCTGATCGCGATAGACAGGGATCCGAAGATATTTTTTTTCAGCCGCAAGTTGAACAGCCTCTCTGAGAGTGGCTGTTACCGGCAGGCACGTCATTGCCGATAGAGGCACCATAATTTTATCGGCGGTTATTTCGGAAAAATCGATGATGTTTCTGATCATTTCCCTTTCCGTGCCCGGAATGTCGCTTTCTTCCGATCTGTACCTCAGGATGTATTTCAGACCGTCCTTTGTAATATAGGAAGCGGAGACAATATCTTTTCCTCCCGTTGAAATGCGGATAGCAACTTGCGATATCGTAGAGATGATAATCACTATGGGAAACAGTAACCATGACGATACCCATATGAACCATGACAGTCTTATGGCAATGAATTCCGCATGCTGCTGGAAAATACTCTTGGGAACGATCTCCCCCATGATGAGAATTGTAGGAATCATGACAGCAACAGCCAGCATCGAACCTTTGGCCAAACCGAATGCTGATATGAACAGAGCCGTAGCTATGGAGGTGCTCGTGACCACACATAGCCCTGTCCCGCTTAATGTTGTCGAAAGGAACCAGTGCGGTCTCTCGAGAAGCCTTAGTGCAATCTTGGCAGAATGGGAACCCGTGTTGGCCTTCTGCTTTATCCTATTGACGTCCGAGGCGACAAAGGCGAGTTCACCGCCAGAGAACAGCATCTCAAGGCATATACAGGAAAGAATCAACAGGAAGGACAACAGACTATGCGTCATCGCTTTTCTCCCACTTTTCAATCCTTATATTCAAAATCCTCGCCTTGCCCATTTTTTCCACCCTAAAAACGTAATCACCAAAGCGAACCTCTTCCCCTTTTGCAGGCAATTTCCCGAAAAGATGGAAGACAAAGCCGCCGACGGTGTCAAAATCTTCCTCCGGGATCGAAATGTTGATAAGATTGTTCAAGTCTGCCGCGGGCATCTTTCCCGATACCAGCAATGTTCTCTCATCGATTCGCTGCCAGAGGTTATTCCTTAATCCATAGTCATCGTAAATATCCTCAAAAAGGCTCTCGAGGATATCCTCAATTGTTACCATGCCAGAGACGCCTCCATACTCGTCGACAATGATGGCAATTTGAATCCTTCTTGTCTGAAATTCCCTAAGGAGGCTTGCGGCACTTCTTGCCTCAGGCACAAACCAAGGTTTTTTCAATAATCTATTTATCATATGAAGGCCGCTGCCTTCTCCAGAGATTCCGCCGATGAGGTCCCTTGCAAACAGGACCCCCAGAATGTCATCCCGATCACTGCCGTAAATAGGTATCCTTGTATGCCGTGTTCTGATAATTTCTGCTTCCATCTCTGCCGTGCTAAGAGATATGGGAAGACAAAACATCTCGACGCGGGGAATCATGATCTCAGAAACCGGCTTGTCGGCCAAGTCAAAAACCTTGTGTATGAGATCCCTCTGTGCTTCTTCCAGTCCCCCTTCCTTCTGATACACATCAATGAGGACCTTAAATTCATCTTCTGTAAGAGTCTTTTTCCCCGGTGCGGTTTCATCCGAGAAAAGGGATACAAAAAACCAGGATATTCTTTCCAGTGCCCATACGACAGGGCGTTCGATTCTCGAGATGATCACTAAAAGAGGCGAGACAAGCACTGAAAAAGTCATGGGACGAATAACGGCAAAAGTTTTTGGTATCGCCTCTGCAAAAATAAGCAACACTGGGGTCGTAACAGCAACTGCTAACCACTGACCGTCTACTCCAACATAATGTATGCAAAGGGAAGCTACCAAGACGGATATGGTGATATTGACTGATTCATTACTTACGAGGATTGTAATGAGTAGCCTTCTCGGATGTTCCAAAAGCCTGTTTACATGCGACAGAAACTGGGAGCGTTCTTCCTTCATTTTGTGAAGGTGGAGGGGAGTCAGCGAAAAAAGCGCCGCCTCTGAACAGGAAAAAAATCCCGACATGAGAAAAAGAATTGCAAGCAATGCAAATTTGAATGTAATGAGATATTCCAATTTTATAGAAAAATATTCCTCAGTATTGAAGTATTGGTCATGAGCATGCACATTTATATTGATTATTTTAGCAAATTTTTTTCATGAAGGACAGACTATTAATCTCAACGTGCGATCAGTTTTGTTTGACGTGGATGATTTTTTCCGATATTTTGGGACACAAAAGGACGGTAGTTTCAAAATTTGCGTCACGTGATATGCATGCTAATACAGTTTGCCGCAAGGAATTTGTGTGAGGAGAAATGCCATGATTAATGTACTTTTGATCGGAAACGGTGCCCGTGAACATGCTATAGCCGAAGCGGTCATGAGATCCAAGTATCGGCTAAGACTATTTTCATTTATGAAAGCCAACAACCCAGGCATCGCATCGATCTCGGAAAAAATATCCATTGGAAGCTACAGTGACCTGCCGGCCGTTAGCGCCTTTGCAAGAGATGCCTCTGCAGATTTTGCAATTGTCGGTCCGGAGGACCCTCTGAACAGCGGAGTTGTTGATGCCTTGAAGAAAATTGGCATTCCGGCGGTCGGTCCCACCAAAAGCTTGGCCCGTCTTGAGACTTCAAAATCTTTCACAAGAAATTTGCTCCGAAAATACGACATACCCGGTAATCCAAAATTTAAAATATTCACAGGCATAGGAGGAATTAAAGAATTTTTAGCCGAACTTGACGGTATTGTTGTCAAGCCGGACGGCCTGACCGGAGGCAAAGGAGTCATGGTTCAGGGAGATCACTTTCAGACAGGGGAAGAGGCACTCGCATACTGCAAGCAGGTTCTTGCCGAGCATCAAAGTGTCACTATTGACGAAAGATTGGAGGGTGAGGAATTCTCCCTGCAGTGCCTCTGCGATGGAAAGACAGTTTGCGCAACCCCTCCCGTTCAGGATCACAAACGGCGGTTCGTCGGCGATAAAGGCCCAAATACGGGGGGAATGGGATCATATTCTTGTGAAGATCACTCCCTTCCTTTCATGGATAAGAAGGACGTCGCGGAAGGTCTGGCAATTACCCAAAAGGTGGCAGAGGCAATTTATAAAGAAACAGGGGAGTATTACAAAGGCGTGATGTATGGTGGATTCATAATAACAAGATCTGGCATCAAGCTCCTCGAATACAATGCCCGCTTCGGTGACCCCGAGGCCATGAATATATTTCCCATCCTGAAAACTGACTTCGTCGATGTCTGCAAAGCAATCATCGAAGGAACCCTCGACAGAATAAGCATCGAATTCGAGAAAAAGGCAACAGTATGCAAGTATGTTGTCCCCTTGGGTTACGGTCTTCCAAAGGACCATCCGCATGCTCAATCTACTTCGGCAAGAATCGAAGTGGGCGATGTGGGATCAGCGCGCCTCTACTACGCTTCCGTTGACAAAAGGGAAGACGGACTTTACATGAGCACATCCCGCGCAATTGGCGTTGTCGGCATAGCAGACAGTCTCCACAAGGCGGAACAGATAGCCGAAGAGGCTGCTTCCCAAGTCAAGGGACCTGTAGATCACAGACCCGATATTGGTACGGAAACGCTCATTGAAAAAAGAATGCGCCACATGCAACAAGTAAGGAGGTAAAGTGGTCCATAAGTATCACGAGGATGCCAGACCATGAAAAAAATATGAATACTATTAAAAGGGCGCTGATAAGCGTCACGGACAAGGGGGGTCTTGTCGAGTTTGCACGGGGACTCAAGAACTTTAAGATAATAATCGTGTCGACAGGAGGAACGGCGGCGCAGTTGCGGATGAGCGGCATAGATGTAATCGATGTATCCGATTATACCGGGTTCCCGGAAATGATGGATGGTAGATTGAAGACATTGCATCCAAAGATACATGGCGGCCTTCTGGCATTGCGCGACAATGAGGCCCACATGAAAGCTGCAGCGGAGCACCATATCGACATGATCGACATGGTTGTCGTCAACCTCTACAGGTTCGAAGATACCGTAGCAAAAAAGGACTGTACACTTGATCACGCTATCGAAAACATCGACATTGGCGGCCCGACCATGCTGCGGGCAGCAGCGAAGAATTATCGCCATGTAAGCGTAATCACCGATCCCGCTGATTACTCCGCCATCTTGGAGGAAATGAAAAATACGGGAGGGAAAATTTCAAAGGATACAAACTTTGCTCTTGCTGCCAAGGTCTTTCGACTGACGGCCAGATATGACGGTGCAATTGCCAACTACCTAAGCAGCATCAGCAAGGATGAGTCCCCCAAAACATTCCCTGAAATTTTTACCGTTCAGTTTGTCAAAGCCCAAGATCTCCGCTATGGCGAGAATCCGCATCAGCACGCCGCTTTTTACAGGGAAACAGAGCAATCTCCTTCTGCCATAGCCGGTGCGCATCAGCTCCAAGGAAAAGAATTGTCGTACAACAATATTATGGACAGTGATGCCGCGTGGCAAATGGTTTCTGCTTTTGAATTACCGGCGACGGTCATTGTCAAGCATGCCAACCCCTGCGGCGCAGCCACCTCAGGCGGTGATATCGCCAAAGCTTTCAGGAAGGCCATGGAAACGGACCCAGTTTCCGCCTATGGGGGCATTGTGGCTGTAAACCGAACCATAGACAAGAAAGCTGCCGATGATATGGCCAAGATTTTCCTTGAAGTCATTATTGCACCAAGATTTGACGAGGATGCGAGGGCTATATTCGGTGCAAAAAAGAACGTAAGGCTCCTAGAAATTCCCCAGGTAGGAACCCGCCCTGCTGGCTACGACTTGCGGAGGGTCGTAGGAGGCCTTCTCGTTCAGGAAAGGGATATTGATGATTTTGATATCAGGAAAGTGCATGTAGTTACAAAGAGGCCTCCCACGGAGGAAGAATACCAGGCCTTAGACTTCGCATGGAGGGTTGTGAAATACGTCAAATCAAACGCCATTGTATATACCACAAAAGACCAATTGGTCGGTGTGGGTGCGGGACAGATGAGCCGTGTGGACTCTGTGAGAATCGCCACCATGAAAGCCAATCTGCCGACAAAAGGCTGTGTAATGGCCTCAGATGCTTTCTTCCCATTCAGGGACGGCGTCGACATGGCAGCAGGGGCAGGCATCACAGCCATAATCCAACCCGGCGGCTCTGTCAGAGATGCGGAAGTTATTAAGGCGGCCGATGAGCATAACATGGCCATGATTTTCACCGAGACGAGGCACTTCCGACATTGACAGTGACTGTCCGGAATCTTGCATCTGAGTTCTTATCTATTATTTTGTGACATGGAAATTTAGTATCTACTTGGGATTTGCGTATTGTCACTTTGACGACATCACAAGATGGGGGAGTAATTGATATGAAAGAAAAGAAGGTACCCATAGTCAGCGTGGTTATGGGAAGTGAATCCGACCTTCCGGTTATGGGAGAGACTATCAGGCTCTTAAAGGATTTCGCAGTGCCTCACGAGGTTTTCTTGACTTCCGCCCACCGGTCGCCGGAAAGGACATCGTCATTCGCCAAGAAGGCATCTCAAAGAGGCATCAGGGTTATCGTCGTGGGTGCCGGAGCGGCGGCGCATCTCGCCGGCGTTATTGCCTCCCAGTCCATCCTCCCGGTCATCGGCGTGCCGATTGACGCAACGCCACTCGGCGGAATGGATGCATTGCTATCCACAGCACAGATGCCCGGAGGCATACCTGTTGCGGCAATGTCCATCGGCAAGGCAGGCGCAAAAAATGCAGCCCTGTTCGCTGTCAGAATCCTGGCCCTGAAAGATAAGAATCTGAAAATAAAACTGGATGCCTTTATAGAACGTATGGCGGAAGATGTGGAGAAGAAGCAGGAAAGCCTGATATGCGACAAGTCCTGAAAATCGATCGCCAAAAGCCTGATGAATCCGTAATTGCAGAAGCGTCATCGATTCTAGGGGCAGGCGGAGTCCTGGCCTATCCTACGGAGACCTTCTACGGGCTCGGCGCGGACGGACAAATCGAAGATGCAATCAAGAAGATTTTCGTGATCAAGGGAAGGAGCTTTAAGAATCCTATCTCTATAATCATCGGCAATGCCAAAGATGTGGGAAGCCTTACGGAAGAAATACCGAGGTTCGCATTCTATCTTATGGAAACGTTCTGGCCGGGGGCATTGACTATCATATTCAAAGCCTCCTCGGATGTATCCCCACTTCTTACGGCGGGCACGGGAAAGATCGGCATCCGCCTCTCCAGCCACCCCGTAGCAACCGCTCTGGCCAATAAACTCGGTCACCCGATAACAGCGACAAGCGCGAATCTTTCCGGTAAGCATGAATGTACATCGGCCGATGAAGTTATCCAAGGCATTGGAGACCAAATAGACGCGGTCATGGACGGCGGAAAAACCATGGGCGGATCAGGATCTACAATCGTAGATGTAACCACTGACCCTCCGGTGATCGTGCGAGAGGGTATCATTCCAAAGAATAAATTAGCCTATTTCGCATTTTCATAGTCCTGTAGAACAACCTGCCAGATTCTCTTACCATCTATGATGATCGGTCGCTTACACCAGCTGAGATCGCGCCATAAAAACATATATGAAATGGACGGGAAATAAGGCAAGCGATTGTCTGAAAAAAAATCCGAAATGCACTTTGTAATAGCATCACGGCAGGAGGCGCTCTGCGCCTACAGGCGTGGCAAATGTTTTTACAACGCCCGCCGGTTCACGCGTAAATACTATCATGAAGGGGATCCGGCCTTGGGGCACAATCCGGTCATTGGACACGTCACTCCCCTGAGGATTGGATAGCTCCTTCTGGATTTGATCCTCAGTCATGGTCGCTAGTTCATCCGCGTTCAGTAGATTGCCGCAATACGATTCCCTGACTCCTAGTACAACAGTGTAGGCATCGGTAACCTCTCCCTTAACCTTGATCCTTGTCATAGGAAATGATGAACGGTTGATTGCAGTACCCTCTAATACACGAATTGTCCCCATGGTTAAGTTATTCACTAGTCGCTGTCTCACATCTACAATATCGACTTGCGCCGGACCCACTTCCTCACTTTTCTTAGACATGCCGAATATTTTTTCAAAAGACGTTTGCCAATCTGTCTCAGCGAAGAAGGTAAAATAAACACCCCCCATGAGGAGCACTATTAATAAATAGAGCACTTGTCTTCCATGGGACGCTACCGGCTTCATACCGGCCTTTTCTTCACTGATCTTATCCTGGCCCGGTCTATTATACTGTGCATTGTCCGCCTCGACAGGCTTATATTTGCCCACGTCTCCAACTTCCTTTTCTATATCCCCGACGGTCATAGTATCCGGCTGATTCATATCTTCCTTCTGATCCAACATAATCTGCCCTTGCGTCGCTCTCTTGTAATCAGATGCAGGTTCTTTCATATCTTCTGTACCCATTCCTTTTTCTCTATCGTCCAATGAAACCGTTCCCGCCTCATTCGGATTATCCAGAAAGAAGACATTCTTGCATTGGTTACACCTGACCCATACACCCTCCCCCTCCACCAGTGTCCCATCAAACCTGAATTTCGTTTGACAATTCTTGCATTGAACGACCATATGCCCTCCAATTAGTCGGAAAGATTTCTGCCTTGAGCAATTCCATCTTGAAGAATGGCCTGTTCATGAGTTTTCCCCCATGACACATACATCCGGTAAGAAGCGATACATTTCGTTGGAATCAAGACCATATCCAACGACAAACCGGTCCGGAATGTTGAAACCGACATACTCCGCTTCAAGCGGCACCTTTCTTCTGTCTTTTTTGTCGAGGAACACGCAGATTTTTAAAGATCGCGGATCTCTTTTCTTAAGCCTCTCAACCAGAAAAGAGAGAGTCAGACCGGTATCCAAGATATCTTCCACAACGAGGACGTCCCTTCCCTGTACCGATGTTTCAATATCTTTAGAGATGGTGATATTGCCTGTGCTCATGCTTCCTGCACCATAACTTGCCAGTCGGACAAAATCGACTTGGCATGGTATACGCAGATGACGTATCAGATCCGCCATGAATACAAAAGCACCCTTGAGAATACCGATGAGGATCAACTCTTTCCCTTCGTAATCACGGGAGATGACATCAGCCAATTCCCGAACCCTCTTGCCAATGTCCGCTTTGGCAATAAGAATCTCTTTTTTCACTTCACTCATACGGTCCCCCCATACCAACCGGTACAGGATAACGCATCTTTTGCAGATGCCAATTGTTCGTGAGCGGCAATTATAGTTACTGCAAATAGGCGCGAGCAAATTCATCAATGTTCGCTTCTATCAACTTTTCCCCTTCCTTTAATTCCTGCATATTCTGAAACTCTGAAGAAAGGCTGAGAAATATACTGTTGAATGGGGATCCCTGGCATCCAAGGGCATTGTAGTCGATACAGTTTATCATATACTCTGAGCCGTCGAAATAATACTTGCCGAAACGATTGGTGGCAGACGATCTGAAAGGCCAGGAAATCTTGAAGGAAAAAAATTTGAGGATGACCTCTCTAAGATTATTCTCTTTCAATCTGCTTGGTGACGGCGTTTCACACACCCTCTGGCTGATCAGGCGAAAATATGATTTGACCAGATCGATATCGGTAACACATAGGCCGTAAAGGTACCAGTCGTTCACAATATTTGTCAGGGTGACCTTCTCTTCTCTCGATAGATAATGATAGCTTGGGCACAGATGCCCCTCACATAACTCCCTGCCATAAAAGGAGACTTCCCTCATATCCTGTCCGCCATTCTGGCAGGGATGGAGAAGACACCCTACTTTTTTCTCCGCCTCATCGAGGAAACCTAGATATTCACAGCAGTGGATAACCTCGTAGATCTTCCTCGTGTCTTCCGACATTCTAACCGTCCGTGAAAAGCCAGACAAGTCTGCCTCACACCTCACCATTTCCCGGAAGTAACTCGTTCTTCCTCTTAATAATCTGGACAGGAAATCTTTGGTGCTGTCAGCATAATTATAGAGTCCGCAACAGGCACCGCAGGATTTGCTTGCGTCCGGCTGGCAAAGGTGGATGAATGTATCATCTTTCATGCAGCAATAACAGTTTTCGAACCGTAGTTAAAATCCTACGCTCCCCATGAAGCCACAGCATCACGGCAAGAACAATCCTCTTTCATAAAGCAGAGTTTAAGAGACACATTTTTGCCCCTTTATATGAGGAATATATTTGCAGGTCAAGTATAAAGATGATAAAAAAAGTCTCATATGGTACTGATAGAAAAAATACCTATGATAAATGGTCTAATGGCCGAAGTTTGGGATAAATCGGTTTCTATTGCAGCCGATACGACGAAGGTTGCGCTCTTAATCAGGATTCGCCTTGAGCTTCAGCCATCCTATTTTACTAACCCTGATCACTATGAGAAGGTGAGAAAAATTATGGGCACGGAAATTTTCTTTATATACAAGGAAGAGCGGGCCTTCGTGAGGGATAGAGAGAAAAATGCCGTTTTCCAAGAGCTGCTGGACAATTTCAAGAAGAATTCTCTACCATATCTTTCCCGACCCTCATTTCCTGAAAGTTTCTCTCTCTCCAAATACCGGGATATCGAGAAAAACAGCCACAAATACAGTTCCTTCCTCAAGGACGACCCATCGTAACCAGCCGTTGGAAAAAGCCCGGCTAGCGCAAAACATTATTTGAGGAGAAGACTCGACTCTATGGTTTTGTGATAACTTGCAACCTCAATTAAAAAAGAGAACGGCCTCGCCCAATAAATTATGTTGACAAATGGTATTTTTTTTCGATAAAGTGCAATCCAAATTCTTTAATGAAGGTTTGATTGCATGTATGCGGTAATAAGAACAGGCGGAAAGCAGCATAAAGTCTCACAGGGAGATGTGATTTCTATCGAAAAAATAGATGGCTCTAAAGGGGAAACCGTTGTTTTTGATGAAGTGTTGATGGTATCCAGTGGCGAAAATGTCAAAGTGGGTACGCCATTCCTCAAGGGTGCACGGGTGGAGGGCGAGATTATCGACCAGACGAAGGCAGGCAAGATCAATGTTTTTAAAATGAAAAGACGAAAGGGCTTCAAGAAAAAAACGGGGCATCGTCAGAAATTGACAAGAATGAAGATTAAGGAAATTTCCATTTAGCGGGGGTATCATGGCACATAAGAAAGGACAGGGAAGTTCTCGGAACGGGAGGGACAGCAATGCCCAGAGGCGTGGAATAAAGGCGTTTGGCGGACAGAAGATTAACGCCGGTACCATTATAGTCCGTCAGGTCGGGACAAAAATCCATCCAGGCAATAACGTCGCTCTGGGCAAGGACTACACCATCTTTTCCAAGATTGACGGCATTGTGATGTATGAAAGGCTGGACAAGAAAAGAAAAAAAGTAAGCGTTTATGCTTCATAGCCAGCTTTCAAATAAAGAGGAGGCTTTTAGGAAAATGGACGAGCGCGAAACCGGCGTTGTTAAATGGTTTAACGACAAGAAGGGGTATGGTTTTATCTCTCGGGAATCGGGAGAGGATGTTTTTGTTCACTACACATCAATTGACGGGGAGGGTTTTCGCAGTTTGGCAGAAGGAGAACGTGTTGAGTTTACGGTAAAGCAAGATAATAAGGGGCAGGCAGCCGTGAATGTCCGCAAATTATAAGACGGACTCTACGGGCCATGAGTGAGAATGGCCGGGAATTTTATTTAAAGTATGTAAGTTCCTTTGAGGCACTTGTTCAAGTGCCTCTTTTTTTTAAAGATCATCTACGATGAAATTCATTGACGAAGCAAAAGTCTATGTGAAGGCAGGCGACGGAGGTCGGGGTTGTGTTAGTTTCCGGAGGGAAAAGTTCATTCCCCGGGGCGGACCCGACGGCGGAAACGGTGGTAAAGGCGGCGATATAATCATACGCGCTTCAGGGAGCCACAGGACACTGCTTGATTTAAAGTATAAACAGCACCACAGTGCTAAACACGGCGGACATGGAAAAGGTGCTGATAGAACGGGCCCTAACTCTCCTGACGTAGAAATAATTGTCCCCGTAGGCACATTGGTCAAAGACGCGGAAACAGGAGAAATCATAGCAGATCTGGCCGTTGCTGGAGAGACCTCCGTCGTGGCAAAGGGGGGCGCAGGCGGCAAGGGAAACGCATGGTTTGCCACATCAACAAATCAGGCGCCACGTTATGCCCAAGACGGCATAAAAGGCGAAGAACGCTGGATAACTCTCGAACTGAAGCTTCTGGCCGATGTAGGTATCATTGGCCTGCCCAATGTCGGAAAATCGACATTTATTTCTAAGGTTTCTGCGGCAAAACCTAAAATAGCCGATTATCCTTTCACAACACTGGTGCCTCATTTGGGTGTCGTAAAGTATGGAAACTTGAAAACCTTTATAATAGCCGACATCCCCGGTTTAATCAAAGGTGCCCACGCGGGAATGGGAATGGGAACCAAGTTTCTCCGTCACATTGAGAGGACCTCTGTCCTTCTTCACATGCTCGACATATCTCATGAATCGCACAGCGATGCCTGGCAGGATTTTGAGACTGTAAACCGCGAACTTACTCTTTTCAGCCCGTCTCTGGGAGAAAAGCCGCAGGTTGTTGCCATAAATAAAATCGATCTTCCCATAACTCGGGATAGGTTCAAAAAAGAATTTGACATATTTAAGAGAAACGGCATAAAGGTATTAGCATTTTCCGCCATTACCGGGGAAGGAATTGACAGTGTGATTAGTGAAATAACAAGAAAACTGCATAATAATGAGGTAACCTAAGGAGTTATGAACCGGAAAGAAGTCCTTGCCAATGTTAAGCGTGTACTCATCAAAATCGGCAGTGCCGTATTAACAGGCGAGGACGGACTTGATCTGCAAATTATCGAGCAGCTTGTTGACGAGATGGCGTACCTCAGAAAAACGGGGCACCAGATCGTAATTGTCACCTCAGGCGCCATTGCATCCGGTAAACACAGAATGGGCATAACGGGCAAGCTGAAGAGTATGCCCCAGAAGCAAGCCGCTGCCGCTATCGGGCAGAGTCGGCTTATGCGGGTCTATTCCAATTCCTTCGGAAAATACGGTATTTTTGTAGCCCAGATACTCCTCACTATGAGTGACCTGACGGACAGAAAGAGATACTTGAATGTCCGCAATACACTATCCACTCTTATCGACTGGGAAGTCGTTCCCATTATCAACGAGAACGATTCGGTCGCCGTTGACGAAATAAAATTCGGGGATAATGATCACCTCGCAGCCATGATAACGAATATTATGGATGCCCAGCTTCTCATCAATTTGACTAGTACGGAAGGCCTGTACGACCAGAACCCTGCAATATCTACAAAAGCAAAACTTATCTCACTGGTAAAAGAGTTTACTGAAGAGATACAATCGGCGGCAACAGATGATACAACATCTATTGGGTTGGGCGGCATGAAAAGCAAGGTGATTGCTGCGAAGGCGGTAACCTCGTCTGGACTGCCCTGTATTATAGCCCCAGGCAAGAGGCAGGGCGTACTGCATGATATATTTGCCGGCAAAGACATAGGAACTCTTTTCTTGCCCGCGAACGATCGCCTGCGCAGCAGAAAGCATTGGATAGCTTTTACCCTTAAGTCACGCGGCAAATTAATTCTCGATGACGGGGCAAGGGATGCCCTGATCAAGGAAGGAAAAAGCCTGCTGCCATCAGGCGTTACCAACATTGAAGGCGATTTCTCTGCAGGTGACCCGGTTACCTGCGTGGATATGAGAGGAGAAACTCTTGCAAAGGGGCTGGTTAACTACAGCTCCTCTGAAGTAAGAAAAATCATGGGACTGAAAACAACCAAGATCGAACAGGTCTTAGGTTACAAGGATTACGACGAGATTATCCACCGTGATAACCTCGTTGTAACGAGAGAAGCACGAAAGCCCCCAACTCACATTTGATGCCTTCATAGACGTTCAGCAGAGGAATTTATCCGGGACCCTTCCCAGTGCATCAAATGTGACGCCCTCCATGTCGAGGAGATCTTGTTTCATCTTCAATCCTCCCCCGAAACCGCCCAGAGAACCGTCGGAGCGAATCACGCGGTGACACGGTATTATGAGAGGATAGGGATTCATCGCCAGTGCATTCCCCACCGCTCGAGCGCCTCTTGAAGCCCTGCTTTTTTCTGCAATCCGCCTATAGGTGCTGACCCTTCCCCGTGGAATCCGCATCACCTGACTTAGTACCCTTCTCTGAAATTCCCCGCACACCAACATATCCAGAATTTTTTCGGAAAACGGAACATCCCTTCCTGCTGCCAAACCCTGAATGCTTCTTATCACCTGCTCCATCATTCTGTGAGATTGCCGGACCGCTTCCGGAAAAGAGCGCCGGATAAGGTCATCAATCCGCACATCTTGAGCGGGAAGAAATATCCTCACGACGGTTGCACTGCCGCCTTTGCTTCTCCAGGCGATTCCCAAGTTGCCAAGCGCTGTGGCCGTCGAAGTATAATACATGGACTCCATAATTATCAAAACCCCCTTATCTTCATGCCATGTGCCCCATAATTATTTTCACACCGATGCCCATAAGCAGGAGACCACCCAGCGCTCCCACTCTTTTGCCAAAAATCACCCCCAGTTTCTCTCCGAATAATATGCCGCACATAGTCATGATGAAAGCAACTGTGCCGACAATAATGCTGGGATAGAATACAGGTATCTGCAAGAAGGCGAAACTCAAGCCGACGGCGAGAGCATCGATACTCGTAGCCACAGACAGTATTATCACCGAGAGCCCTTTTGTTGGATCAGTAGTGTTGACCTTTGCTCTGCTATCGCATGACTCCATAATCATTTTTCCACCCACGAGAAAAAGAAGCCCAAAAGCAATCCAGTGACCGTACCCTGAAATGATATTCGCTACCGATACCCCGGCAAACCAACCCGCCACAGGCATAAGAAACTGGAATAGTCCGAAGCAAGAGGAAAGCCGAAAAACAGCTCCCCATGAGAATTCCCTGAGGCCCGCTCCCACACCGATAGCCACGGAGAAAGCATCCATTCCCAAGCCTATGGCAATAATCAGGATGACCGGGAAACTCATCAATCACTCGCTCCTCCCTGCCCCCTGCCCGTTAAGAAAGGCATGTATTTTTGCGGCAGTCTTTCTGCCAATGCCCTGGACCTCTTGCAGTTCTTGAATAGACGCATCTCTGATCCTGCCGACATCACCTAAGAGTCTAAGCAATGCCTTTTTCTTCGCCGTGCTGATGCCCGTAATCTCATCCAGCAGAGAGTGGAAATCCCCTCTCCCCTTCAACTGCCGGTAATAGGTAACAGCAAATCTGTGCGCCTCATCTCTCACCTTCTGAAGCAAGAAAAGCGCTTCGGGCCATTTTGAAACATGCAGAGGGTCCTTCTTTCCTACGATGAAAACTCGATCCTCGCTTCCATCGGTATACCTCTGTCTTGTCTCCTTCGCCAGAGCGACAACATCAACGCCTTCTATATTTAAATCTTTCAGGACAGCAACAGCTACGCCCAATTGTCCCTTTCCTCCATCCACAAGAATAAGATCAGGAAGATTGACTTTTCCCCGATACCTCCTATTTAGGACCTCATACATCATGGCGTAATCATCGGCCCCATGAACGGTCTTGATCCTGAAGCGCCTGTATCCTGACTTCCATGCTTTACCTTCAACGAAAGTGACCATTGATCCCACTGCGTACTTGCCGCCAATATTGGAAATGTCGAAGCACTCTATCCGCCGTGGTATATTTTTCAACACGAGCCCTGTAACAAGTAAACTGAGTATTTCTTCCGCAGGGATTCCATATTTTTCCATTTCGAATATGCTTCTCGCGTTGTTTGCCGCTATCTTGAGCAGTTTCATCCCATGGCCTCTTTTCGGCGCTGTTACAGATACCTTCTTCCCTTTCTTTTCCGAAAGCCATTCCGCCGTGACTGGGCGATCCTCTATATTGAAAGGAATAATTATTTCATCCGGAATATAAGCACCACCATCATAGTATTGTTTCAAGAGAGACGACAGTATTTCTGAAGAATCGCTTCCAATCCTAAGCAGGGGAAATTGCTTCTTTCCGATAATCTTTCCTTTTCTTACATACAGTATGCATATTTGTGTCAGGTTGCCTTTGCGATGCAGACCAAATACATCGCGATCCATTAAGAATCCGGAGACTACCGTCTGTTTCTCCAGAGTTTCCTCAATGGCGGCAATCGTGTCTCTCAGAACCGCCGCCTCTTCAAAGCGCAAGTGTTCGGAGGCAGTGTCCATGCGGGCACAAAGATCGGCTGTCAGCTTTTTCCCTCGGCCTTCCATAAATGCGATGCTATCATTTACCAATCGCTCATAAGATGCTCTGTCGATGAGTCCGGCACAGGGAGCGAGACATCTCTTGATCTGATATTCAATGCAGGGTCTTTTCCTGGACATCACTTCCTGATCTCTGCATGTCCGGAGACGAAATATGGACTGAATAAAACGGAGAGTCTCTTTTGCCGCAGCACTGGACGGGTATGGTCCGAAATATCTAGCTCCGTCTTTTCTCGGGCGTCTGACGAGTTCGAAGCGCGGGAAGACGGCGGCCGGATCCATCCGTATATTGAAGTAAGTCTTGTCATCCCTGAAGTTGACGTTATAGCGAGGCCTGTGCTCCTTAATCAGGTTGTTCTCCAGGATAAGGGCCTCCTTTTCCGTATCTGTTAATATGAATTCGACATCACGGACCTTCGCGATAAGGAAGGAAACCATGGACCGACCGTCCGTCCTGCCGAAATAGGTCCTGATGCGGCTTCTCAAATTGCCGGCCTTACCAACATAGATGACTTTGCCATCATTGTCTTTCATGAGGTAGACGCCCGGCGATGCGGGTGCATTCTTTAACCTGACAATTAATTGATCAGTCATTTAATCTCGCCTCATTGACAGTTACAGAATGTCTTGACAAGAAACACATCTTTGAGTGCAGGCTTTGCATAATTACTTTCCTTGCATGTCTACAATGATGAAATGCAGAGAAAGCCCCCATATAGTAACAGTCAATACAACAGATACCGGAATATCATATGAGGTTAACACAGCCATGGCTGGAATAGGAGTTATTGAAAAATGTTCTCTGCACAGGTCACTGTGTCGCACCGGTGACACGTTCTCTCTTAATGGGCAGGTCATATGGTATTTCATCGGCATGATAAATGTCATTGCGGAATTGCAGTACCCCGTCACGGTCCACCCACACAGTCCCATAGAAAATGTGGACGTTCACGGGTTCGGGAAGCATCACGACTTGTCGTTTCCCTTTCTTGATTTCCGCCAATATTTTCTTTTGTATCCATGTTTCCTTGTTTCTTAGGAGATAGGTTGCCAGTTCAACAGGCCTTTCCACGCGTATGCACCCGTGACTGAGATCCCTGCGGGCCCTCCCAAAGAGGTGACGCGCAGGTGTATCATGAAGGTATATTTCGCACTCGTTGGGGAAAATGAATTTTATCCGCCCCAAGGGATTTAATGCACCGGGCTCCTGACGGAATTTATAGTCGAGGTTACTCGCCCTGACACGGGACCAGCTTATCAGCCACGGATCAATCTCCTTTGCATTGTCCCTCCAATCCTTAAATACTTTTATGTTTTTTTTCGCGAGGTAACCAGGATCTTTCTTTATTTGAGGCAATATCTCTTTGGCCGCGATACTGTCTGGTACCCTCCAGAACGGGTTCAACTCCAGGTATGTCATCTTTGCGCTCAGGACGCAGCTCCGCTGCTCATCTTTCCCCGCTATGATACGCATTATCATCACAGGCTGTTCATCTTCAATTACCTCCAACGAGAAGTCAGCGATATTTACGAAAATATAATTCCGTCCCATATCATCAGAAAGCCAGCGCAGGCGATCCATGTTCAGGGCAATCTGGCGTATCCGCGTTTCAACGGGGACGTTTATATCTTTCAATGTCGATTTGCCGACTCTCCCATCATCTTTCAAACCATGTCTTTTTTGAAACTTTCTCACCGCAAACTCCAGATCGCGGTCAAAGATGTGGGGCTTTCCCCGTACCGTCGAAGCGAGGTCGCCCGAGATAATAAGCCTCTGCCTCAGTATCGCCACCCGATTGCCTAGAGATCCCCTTTGCAACTTGGGTCCGCCGGGAACTTGAGGCCATCCTCCACTTTCGGCAAGGGCCTGATACTTCATCAATTTTTCTTTCAACCTGGCGTATCTCGGATAAGGCGGCGCCAGATCCACGAGCGTCTTCTGCATCTCCTTCGATTTAAGCGCTTCGTTAAGCACTGCCACCAGATCAACAGATTTCCCGTTCACAACCCAATCTGGGTAAATGTTTTGGCGATCTACGCGTCCATCAACGACGTGAGACGCATAAAGGAAAAAAGCTTGGGTCAATAGCAAATCAAGGCCGGCAAGTTTTTCCACATCATACGGTTCTAACCCAATTTGACTTGCATATAAATCTGGTAGCACTTCTTCTATTTTATTGAGATGATAATCTTGTGGATTTAATCCTTCGCGATAAGCAGACCTGATCACTTCAAGAAAATCCTCCACATCCAGAGAGAGACCATAATCATCGCTCCAGGCCGGCCGAAATCCACGCTCCTCATAGAATTGAAAGAGAAGTGGTGAAACGGACGACAATACCTCAGGATATGTGACTTTCGTTGACGGTTCCCTCCCCCCGATACTAATACCAATACGACTGCACACCTGATCCGACAGGGTCTCAGCGTATGAGATATCTGAAAGCGCGAGGAGAGCAAATATAGTCAGCAATGTTATTGCGAAGGTGGTTTTTTTCATAAACACAAAATCAAACCTCTTCTCTCATTTCCAATAATATACTCGTCAGCTCTTTAATTCTATCGCGGAGCCCCGCGGCCTCTTCAAATTTAAGATTTCTTGCGGCCTCTCTCATTTTCTCTTTCAATTTCGCGATCATGATGGGCAGCTCTTCTTCGGAAGCAATGACTTCGCTTTCTTTCAATGTAACAGGCACGGTAATATAATCCGCTTCATAGATGGAAGCAAGTATATCATTGATACCTTTCTTGATGGACTCGGGAGTGATGTTGTTTTCTTCGTTATAGCGTATCTGGATTTTCCTCCGCCTTCTCGTTTCATTAAGACAAGCTTTGATCGATTCAGTTATATGATCGGCATACATTATCACCTGTCCCGATAAATTTCTTGCCGCTCTTCCGCTCGTCTGCATCAGGGACCGCTCAGAGCGGAGAAACCCCTCTTTGTCTGCATCGAGAATAGCAACCAGAGATACCTCCGGTATATCAAGGCCCTCCCTTAGGAGATTAACCCCGACCAGTACATCAAATTCCCCCAGACGCAGGTCTCGGATAATGCTTACCCGCTCGAGTGTGTGAATATCTGAATGAAGATACTTCACCTTGACCCCCAAAGTCTGGTAGTAGGCCGCGAGATTTTCCGCCATCCTCTTGGTAAGCGTAGTCACCAAAACACGCTCACCTTTTCTTACCCTTTCACGAATCTCGGAAAGAAGATCGTCTACCTGGTGGCTCATGGGCTTCACAATTATTTCCGGATCCGCGAGCCCTGTAGGCCGTATGATTTGCTCAACAACTCGTTCCCTGGCCTTCTTGAGTTCATACATAGCAGGCGTCGCCGATACATATATCCTTTGATTCCTGAAACCCTCGTATTCTACGAACATCAACGGCCGGTTATCCAAGGCGGAAGGAAGGCGGAAGCCATAATTGACCAGGGTCTCTTTGCGCGCTCTATCACCCCGGTACATCCCGATCAGCTGGGGGATGGTGGCATGACTCTCATCAATGATGACAAGTGCATTTTCCGGCAGATACTCCATGAGGGTGGGAGGTGGTTCTCCCTGCCTTCTGCCCGTGAGATGACGGGAATAATTCTCGATGCCCTGGCAGTAGCCCATCTCCTCCATCATCTCGATATCAAACTTTGTGCGCTGTTCAAGCCTCTGCGCCTCAAGGAGTTTATTCTGTGAGCGGAGTTCCCCGAGCCGCTCCTCCAGTTCTTGCCTGATAGCGGCTATGGCCCTTTTCATATTGTCTCTCGTTGTCACGTAGTGACTGCCGGGATAGACGGACATCTTCTGCACGGAATTTAGTTTCCTTCCCCGGAGGGGATCCACAATGGAAATGGCCTCGATAACGTCTCCAAAGAACTCGACCCGGATCGCCTCTTCTTCTTCATATGGCGGAAATATTTCTACTACATCCCCGCGCGCCCGGAAGGTTCCGCGATGAAAATCGATGTCATTGCGCTCATACTGAATCTCGACGAGCCTTCTTAACATCTCATCCCGAGGAAGTTCCATCCCCTCTTCCAGGGAGAGCAACATGCCATGATAGGTTTCAGGGGACCCGAGACCGTAAATGCAGGAAACGCTGGCAACAATGATGACATCGCTGCGTTCTAAAAGGGAATGGGTCGCAGAATGACGCAGCTTATCGATTTCCTCATTGATCGACGTATCTTTTTCGATGTATGTGTCCGTGCTTGGTATATAGGCTTCAGGCTGATAATAGTCGTAGTAGCTCACAAAGTATTCCACGGCATTATCAGGAAACAGTATCTTGAATTCACCGTAGAGCTGCGCCGCCAGCGTTTTATTGTGTACAATCACCAGGGCAGGCCTCTGAACCGCATGAATGACATTGGCGACGGTAAATGTTTTGCCCGAACCCGTAACACCGAGCAACACCTGATGTCGAGCCCCTTTCTTAACACCATCGACAAGCTTCGAGATGGCCTTTATCTGGTCACCTTTCGGCTCAAATTCGGTAACGATCCGGAACTGATTCAATAAAACACCACTTCCTCAATATATTTCTGCAAAAAATTGCGTCGCCATAATAGGCAGACTTTCTCCATTCCTGCAACAGAGAAATGGCGGCTTTTATGCATACGTCACCGCCGGAACATCCATGTGACCTTAGATGTAGGAAATGCAGTCATTCCATAAACAAAACCGCAGAAATGATGACACATATACTATGCGTGTTACCGGTAAAACCCTTAAACTTAGATGAATATAAATTAGTGAAGGTGAGAATATTCCCCAGTTATGCAAAAAAAGCCCTTAAAGGAACCGCCGATGTTGGGAAGAGCTCTGCCTTCTTAGGCGTGTCACGCATGCCTATCATTTGATTTAGTGCGGCAATTTTTTGCCATACCTTCATCAAAAAAATATGATTTTTTTCCCATGCCTCATGCTGGCCAATGATATGTGTATGAAATTATTTGTAATTATTTTGAAGTATCAGTGGCATGCTTCCTGCTTGCCTTTCTAATAAGCATAGGTCACGCGTATTCGTTATGGCCGGCACGACAAAATAATTTAATTCTTAAGAAAGGACGGGGGCGAATTTGAACATGGAATTTGAAAGGTACGACATCGAAGTTCCCGCCAGAATTGAGTTCATATCAGCAAACGAGGCGCGGAGTTTTTTTCTTCGGACTGCAAGCATCTCGGCAAGAGAAGTGTTTTTCCATACGGATGAACCTCTTCCTGAGAATTTGCAGGTAAGCCTGGATCTTATTCTCAATTTCATAAGACCGGGAAAATCGGGCAGAACAATTCTCATAAATGTTACGGGAACAGTTGCAAAATCCGACCTATCTGGTATGACTATCGCTTTAAACGAGGACTACCATATAACAAATCTGCGGGCGCCAGCCGCATTTGAAAGCACCCCATTGGCTGCTGACAGGGTGTATTGACTTACCGGCTCGGAAAACCCGACTGGATGACTTCGATCATCTGTTATAAGAAGGCGGCCCGGCCTGAAGAAATAAATGGAAGCATAGGCGGAAATATACACTTTCATCTCAAGTTTGTTGTCAATTGCCTTTGAGTTCCAATGACATAGGTACGAACATTCAGGTGGCGCAATGGGAAATAGGATTCTTGTTGTCGACGACAATCACGATGTTGTTAATATTGTGGAATTTTGGCTTAAGGCGAATGATTACGAGGTATATACGGCGTATTCCGGAGAGGAAGGACTGGAAAAGTCTAAATTATTGAAACCTGATGCTGTCATACTGGATATAGTGATGCCCGATATAGACGGTTCCAGCGTAGCGGCAGAAATGAAAGAAGACCCGTGCACCGATCATATCCCCATCATTTTCCTCACGGGCGCCGTTAAGTCAAGTGAGCTCCCCAAGAATAATATTGTCGGCGGTCAATATTTTCTCGCTAAGCCTTTCAAAGGCACCGATCTGCTCAAGATGCTGCGTCTGGTAATTTTCGGCAGTACAAAATACGAAAACAACTTCACATAACCAAAAGAGTAGTAGACTTTTTCCCTTTGCACAAAGTTTGACCGATAAGCTCATCTGCACTAGTTGTAACAGTTCAGAAATTCTCTTTCCTTTTACTCAGATATTCACTAACATTCATCCAATATTGACTGGCTTTGGTATTGCCGCCCTTATGTTTCTGAACCGCCGGTAAAAGATGTCTCCTAGAACGCAGAAAGTTCATCCTTCACATGCTCTTGCGTTGCGATATCTTCCTTCGAAGCAGGAAGATATATATGAAAAGTTGTTCCGACACCTATTTCAGATTCTACTGTTATCAAACCATTGTGGTTCTTGATGATGGAATAAGATATGGCAAGCCCGAGTCCTGTCCCCTTTTTAGACCCCATTTCTTTTGTCGTGAAGAAGGGATCAAATATTCTTGAGATATTCTCCCCAGGTATACCGGTGCCGCAATCGGACAGCGTCACCTTTGCGTACTTTCCCTCATTTAAGGGAAGCTCGTCTGTCGCATCGATATCAACATTTTCCGCGGTAATCGTAAGTGTGCCCCCATCAGGCATTGCTTCCGTGGCGTTACTGACCATGCTGTGAATCACCTGTTTTATCTGACCTTCATCGACATCAACAGGGGTTAAGTCAGATTCTATATAAAGGTGGGCAGTCACATTGGAACCGCCGAGAAAGAACAGTACTGTGTTCTTTATAAACTCTCCTATGTACATCGTCCTTTTTACGGGCGCCCCGCCCTGAGCAAAGGTGATCAACTGCTTTGTTATATCGCTCGCACGAATTGATACTTTCTCCGCCGTGTCCAAGAATTTGTGAATCTTATCACCGGGGTCAGAGTGCATTTTAGCAAGAGTGATGCTGCCCAAAATAGCCTGTAATAGGTTGTTGAAATCGTGAGCTATGCCGCCGGCAAGAGTGCCCACGGATTCCAGTTTTTTTGCTTTTAGAATTTCCTCTTCCATTTTCTTGCGCTCGGTAATGTTCTCTATCAAACCGTCATACCGAAGCAATTGACCATTTTCGCCACGATAAGGAACCATCGTATTGCGCACCCAGACAACCACACCATCATGGCGCACCAACCGGTGCTCAATGGGCAAAACATCATTACCGGCCATAATCCTGCTAACCGCATTTTCCACGAGTGTCCGATCCTCAGGGTGTATCATTAAATACCAGAGATTCGGGTCATTTTCATAATCTTGCTGATCATAGCCGGTAACCGCCATGCAACCTGCGCTATGCCTTGTATTGACAACCCGTCCTGCTCTTACTTCAACAGAATAAGTATAAGGGGTGACAGCATCTACCATCCGTCGGTATCGAATTTCACTTTCAGATAATATCTCATCTGCGAGTTTGTGTTCAACCTCCAGTCTTTCTAATTCTGCGACCCGCTGACTTAACTCAAACAATTCTTCAAGAAGCTGATATTTTGTTTTGTTCTCTTTTTTCATGTCCAACTCTCGAACTCTATTATATTAACATTAAAGCGAAATATCAATAATTATCCATCCCACACATCCAATTTAACCTTGACAAACAAATCCGGTTATGGTTAATGAAGCACCTTAACATTTTTCAGCGGGGTCAAGTGAATGAAAAAGAACCTGACAAATTTCAGCAACACGAAGAGGAAAAGAACCCACGGGTTTCTAGTTAGAATGTCCACGCGGGGTGGAAGATTGGTTCTGAGTCGCAGACGAGCTAAGGGCAGAAAGAGGTTGGCCGTTTAACACCTGAAAAAGCGGTCTATGGAAAAACAATCCTTTGGCAAGCACGTAAGAATTAGCAAAAGAAGAGATTATTTGACCGTCTATCAGCAGGGGGTGCGCAGCCATTCGGAACATTTCACCATCATCGTATGCAAGAATGAAATGGGCATTAGCAGACTGGGAATAACGGTCAGTAAAAAGGTGGGGAGCGCCGTAGAGAGAAACAGGATTAGACGTCTCGTAAGAGAGTTTTTCAGATTAAACAGATCAAGACTTTCTATTCCACAAGACATCGTGATAATGGCAAAAAGAAATATAACAACATTGGCATATCAAGATGTATGCGCGGAGTTAGAAAGCCATTTAATCAAGAAATCAGATGCATGAGATAACGTTTGCGCAGATTCTGGGAAAAATTCTTATTTTATTTGTCCGATTATACCAGATGTGCATTTCTCCTCTTTTTACCCCATGTTGCCGTTTTTACCCATCTTGTTCCGAGTATGCCATAGATGCAATCCGGCGATACGGCCCGGTCAGAGGAATGTCCATTGCCCTGATCCGGTTGTTCCGGTGCCATCCTCTTCACCCCGGCGGTTACGATCCAGTTAAATAAACCAAAACTAAAGTACGGAGGTATTGAATGGACAAGAAGGCCTTTCTTGCCATAATCCTGTCAGTGGCAGTCATACTTATCTGGCAGGCATTTTTTGTCAAAAAACCGCCCCAGCGACAGCCAGAACCCACTAGGCAAGAGACGGTAGTTAAAGAAAAGCCTGCCGGTAAAATGGCTACCCCGGAACAGATGGCGCCGGTTAAGACCGGAACCATTCTGTCAAAGCCGGTCATGGGAACCGTAAAGGATATCCCTGTGGAGACTTCTCTTTATAGAGCTGTTTTCTCCACCAAAGGCGGCAGCCTTCAATCTTACAAACTGAAGAATTACCGCAGCACCCTCGACAGGTACTCGGAACCTATTGAACTCGTCCACATTATGGACGGCATGCCGAACCCTCTCACGATAACTTTTCCCGAATCAAGTATTGCTGTACACCCTGAAAGTGTATTCACATCGGATACAGTATCAATCGATATGACACAACGCCCTGAGAGCCAAATACTCACCTTCACACAGATATACGCCAATGAGATAAAGGAAGAAAAGATATTCACCTTCTATCCTGATAAATATGCCTTTGATTTAGAAGTGAGGATACATAACATGTCGAGAGCGGCTCTCAGTGAAAGTGCGCTTCTTTCCTGGAGTCAGTACGTCGATCCCAACTCTCGATCAGAGAGTTACGGGCACGATGGACCCATTTCTTTCATTGCCAATAGCATAGACCGTTACGAAGTCAAAAAAATTGAACTAGGGAAATTAGTCGGCCCTGATATTGCGTGGGCGGGATTTGAAAGCAAATATTTTATTGCCGCGATGGTGCCTCAAAACCCAACACTGACCAGTCTTTCTCTTTCAGTTGATCCCCGGAACATGGTTTCTGTGAACCTGAAAAGCACTCCGACCATTATTCCACCCGGACAGGTCACGTCGTTCGGCTACTCTTTATACCTCGGACCCAAGGAGAATGACATCCTCAAGGCTCAGGGGGTCGGCCTAGAGAATGCTATAGATTTCGGCTCATGGATGAAGTGGCTCGCCATGCCGCTCTTAATCTCCGTCAAATTTCTCAATAGCTATGTTCACAACTACGGCATCGCCATTATCATCCTAACCATACTGATAAAGATTATCTTCTGGCCCTTGGGCAACAAGAGCTACAAGTCCATGAAGGAGATGCAGAAACTGCAACCGAAGATAGCTGAACTTCGTGAGAAGTACAAAAGCGACAAGGCAAAACTGAGCCAGGAAACAATGGCCTTGTACAAGACGCACAAGGTAAACCCCTTGGGGGGATGTCTGCCCATGGTCATTCAAATACCCGTATTCTTTGGGCTCTACAAGGCTCTCATGTATTCGATTGAGCTCCGCCATGCCCCTTTTTGCTGGTGGATACAGGATCTGTCGGCAAAGGACCCCTACTACATTACGCCGATCATCATGGGTGCAACCATGCTCATTCAGCAAAAAATGACCCCTTCCATGGGAGATCCTATGCAGCAAAAAATTATGATGTTCATGCCGGTGGTTTTCACATTTCTATTTGTAAATTTTCCATCGGGTCTGGTTATTTACTGGCTCTTTCAAAACATACTGAGTATCGGGCAGCAATACTACATTAATAAGCGTAGATAGTGAGTTGAGGTAGTTACTATGAATTCTGTAGAGATCGAAGGGAAGACAATAGACGAGGCCATTGAGAAGGCCTGCAGCGAATTCAACGTTCCGAGAGAAAAACTTAACATAGAGATCATTTCAGATGGCGCGACGGGATTCCTCGGCCTCGGCTCTAAAAAGGCAAAAATTAAAGCAAGTATCATGTCCATTGACATGGCCATAGATACGCCGGCTGCACAATCCAGAAAAGGTGCTCAAAAAAACCCATCTGTTGCTTCAGATTCGATAGAAACGGCAAGGCCCGAAGATTCTGCAGAAAGCCCCGCAATGAGAGCAAAAAAAATCTTGCAGGGCATCTTGCAGAGAATGGACCTCGATTGCGCATTAACCGTTGAAGAAACTGCTGAAACTATTCTGCTGAATATCAAGGGTGATGGTAGTGGCTTGCTTATAGGCAAGAGAGGGCAGAACTTAGATGCCATACAGTACATTGTGAAAAAGTCAGTAAGCAAGAATACAAATAACCGAAAAATGATTGTTGTGGATACGGAATCCTACAGAAAAAAACGGGAAGAGTCACTCATTGCCCTTGCAGGAAGGCTGGCAGAAAAAGTGAAAAAATCAAAAAAGGCGTTGACCGTCGGACACATGAACGCCCATGATCGCCGCATTATCCATCTTGCTTTGCAAAACGACGAGTCATTGATCACGAAAAGCCGGGGCGAAGGGGAATTCAGGAAAATAGTTATTATGCCGGCCAAGAAGAGTTAGGTTTGGCGGCCTGCCCTGCTATATGCCCGTAATTTTAATTTTGCCTATTCATCCTTTCCTACGCGAGCTCAGGGCAAGCTATGCTGCGCACCCTTGTATATCTCACGCTTTAGGCGAATGTTAAGTGGAGCTTGTAAGAGGACACAGCTTGTGACTTCGTCTTTGTCATCGCCCCTTTCTTCATTTAGTATTTGGCTTTCGCGAGGTTATTGGACTTGGAAGACACGATAGCGGCCATAGCCACACCTCCGGGTACGGGAGCGATCGGCATTATACGCATCAGCGGCCCCAGATCCAGAGATATTGCCTCCCTCATTTTTAGACCATCAAACAAGACCGACGGCTTCAACAGCCATCGACTATATCACGGCGACATTATTTCACCTGACACGGGCAAAGTCATTGATGAAGTTCTCATTTCCTTCATGATGAAACCTCACTCTTATACGGGAGAGGACATTCTCGAGATCAACTGCCATGGCAGCGCTTTTATTCTTCAGTGCGTGCTTTCAGAAGTCATCAAAGCAGGTGCACGTCTCGCGAAACCTGGAGAATTTACTAAACGCGCCTTCCTCAACGACCGAATTGATCTTTCGCAGGCGGAGGCAGTTGCAGACACGATCATGGCACAAACTGATAGGGCACTTGACCTCGCCGTTTCCTGCCTCAAAGGTGACTTCGCCGGCAAAATTGAAACTCTCCGCAGAGCAATCATTGATATCCTCGCCATGCTTGAGACATCCATCGATTTCTCGGACGAAGATGTAGAGGTCAGTAATTTTCTAACTGCCGCCAAAGATATCGCAGTCATTGTCGACGAACTCAGTAGACTTGCCCTGACATACGGAGAGGGGAAAATATACAGGGATGGCATCAATGCCGTTATTGCGGGAAGGCCGAACGTGGGAAAGTCGAGCCTCTTAAACAGGTTTCTTGGTGAAAAAAGAGCAATTGTGACAGCCATCCCGGGAACAACAAGGGATTTCATTGAGGAGACCATCTCAATCAAAGGGGTGCCTGTGAAACTCACGGATACGGCAGGACTGAGAGAACCGCGGGATATCGTCGAAAAAGAAGGTGTCAATCTCGTATGGGAAAAACTTTCACAGGCGGATGTGGTGATAGTCGTTGTCGATGGCAGCGAACGGTTAACAAGAGAGGACATCGAGATCATCGAGTGGTGCAAGGCAAAGAAATTCTTCCTGGTCATCAACAAGGCCGATCTTCCTCATGTCCTTGATGGAAAGGAATTAACAGCTCTAACCCCAGATGTCATGCCGCCCATCTGGATTTCAGCAAAACACGGCGACGGCATACCAGCACTTAAAGATGCAATCCACAGTCTCGTTCTAAATGGCTCAGACTATGGCCACACCCTTACCATCGTTTCCAATATCCGTCATAAGATCGCCATCGAAAAAACGAGAGACCTCCTGTCAAAGGCCAGGGACAGCATCCTGCAAGGACTTTCTCCTGAATTCTCTGCTTTTGATATCCGCCAAGCTCTTGAAAGCCTTGGCGAAATAGCCGGGGAAACAGTTACTGAAGAGGTGCTGGACAGAATATTCTCTACCTTCTGCATAGGCAAGTGAGCGCGAGAACAGGAAGACAGTGTTCCTATGGCATGCGGGGCATAATATGCTTTACAAACCATACCCATTTCAGTATAGTGCTTTGCGATTCTTATGATCCCACATTCGGAGGTGAGGGCAAGATGCACAGAATAAGTATAGTTATTGCCTTACTGTTACTGAGTTTCGTCTCCGTATCAGCGGGTCTGTGTCAGGAAAAGTGCGTGAATACCCAAGGAGAAGCAGCTATCATCAATAATGATCTCCCTTCGGCAAAAACGGAAGCCATTGCCAGAGCGAAGTGGGCAGCCATCGAGCAGACCGTAGGGACGGAAGTCAAGGCACAGAGTTTTGTTCAGAACTTTACACTCGTCGAAGACGTGATAAAGACGCAGGCCGGAGGGGTTGTTAAGAGTTACAAGGTCCTGGACCAGGCCAGTAAAGATGACATGGTCACCGTAAAAATCACGGCCTGTGTTGAGCCATCTAAGGCAAGGGAAGCCGTTTCCTCCCTTGCCCTGAACAACTCTCTTGCTGTCTTTATCCCGGCACGGAAACCAGGCAAGCGTGGAGATGAATTTGAGGAAACAAATATCCTCTCAGAGACCCTTATCGGAAAACTCACCGATCAAAATTACAAAGTCATAGACGTGGCTCCGACACATGCTTTAGATGCGCTGGAAATTGAAAAGGCGGTGAAAAGCGGCAATACACTTGCCCTCAGAAGCCTGATGTACAAATTTCTCTCCAATATCATCATCATCGGCAAAGTTGATTACACCATATCAACAAAGAAGGGGGAGGATATTGGATATGGACTCTCCATGCCATTCAACAATGTAACTGTGAGACTGACCTATCGCATCGTTGCCAAGAACAATAAGACGGGCAGCATGGAAATTCTTACGGCGGATACGGCACAGGGTAAAGGTCTCGCAAACAACGTCGAGGATGCCACCGCTGAGGGTCTTAAAGACTTGGCGGAAAAGCTTACTCCCAAAATACTAGAGAAGGTTGCATCCTATGTCCAGGGCAATGTCAAAAAGATAAGTATAAAAGTCAACGGGGTTACCGATCTTGATACGAACATGGAAATCAAGAATATTCTGCAGAACATTGTTTGGGTAACTGGTGTGGAGGATAAACAGATGGGCGAATTTATAGTCAGCTACCCTGAAAACTCGATCTACCTAGCCAACAGCATAAAGCAGAAAGGTAATTTTAACGTCGTAAATTTCTCACCCTATTCCCTGATATTGGATTACCAGAAATAAGGAGGACAGATATATATGTTTAAGAGATTTGCACTACTGTTTCTTGCAGCATTCTTCTTGACTGCCTGCGCTACGGTGCCAAAGATCGATCCGATGGCATACCCTATTGATAAAGGACCGAAAGAGTCGCCGCCTAAATCCTGCAAATCTGCGTATGATGCCATGCTCCCGAAAGTCGCTGTCGTCAATTTTACAAACAACTCGACCTTTGATTACGCCAATGTGGTACAAGCCCACGTTCAGGGAGCAAGTCAGCGAACTGCCGTAGGGGGGGCTGCTGTCGGCGTTGCTCCCGGAGCTGCAGGCGTTGTCTGGGGTTCAAGGGAGAAACAACAGTTTCAGCGAGATTCTCAGACAACACAGAGACAGGTCAATGCAAAACTCTCTGAAAGTGTTGAAGACGGCGTGATGAACGAAATCGTTAACATGGGGGGAGCGAGTGTCTTTACGAGAAAGGATATGGAAAAAATCATATCGGAACAAAAGTTCCAGCGTTCTGGACTCGTGGATGAATCAACTCTGGTGAGACTCGGAAAATTCGCCGGCGTCAAATACATCATCACAGGTTCCGTCAATAATATAGATCTCACTTACAAGTCCTATGAGTCTGCACGGAGAGGGGCCCAAGATGCGGGCAGGACGGTGGCCAGACGAAGTGAAGACACTGGCACAGCGCTTGCGGGCTTGCTTATAGGTACGGCTGCAGCAGCAACCCTGGAGGCAATGGAAGGCTGGAACATCGGCACAGAGATAACCCTGAGAATTCTTGATGTGGAAACAGGTGAAGTTCTATTATCAGATAAGGTCATCGGGAAAGTAAATATCGGCAAAATCCCCTATCCTAATTATGATGCATTGATCGGTGGTATCAAGAAGGCGGCATCCAAAGGAATAGAAGACGCAAAGCCAAAACTCTCCAAATGGTTCACAGTCAAAGGTTACATAAGACAATTACGGACCAGCCCTGATGAAAATGAACGGTATGCAAACATAAACATCGGCGAAAAAGTTGGGCTAAAGCCGGGTTCAAAGATGATTGTTTACACATTTGAAGAAATGGAAGATGAAGATCCTGTGACTGGAAGCAAGAAGCTAACGTGCAATATTGTGAAATTGCCTGTTGAGCTGACTGTAACAGACCAACTCCAGGCGGACGGCGCGTGGACCATAGTGGAAGGCAAACCGCGAGACTTAAAAAGAGTAAAGGTTGGTCAGTTGGTGGAGAGACAACCCCTGGAAGGACAAGGTTTCATGAAAAAGATGGGATACTGACGTAGTCTGTGTCAAATCTCATTCGCAGTGAAAACAGAAATAGAGCAGGGATGGATTTAAAACTATCCCTGCTTTTTTACTTTCCTTCCATGCCCTCTATGAAGGCCATTACGTTCTGTCCCAGAACGGAGTGATTATACCCACCTTCCAGAATACCAAAACACCCTCCACCATTTTTCTTGCTTGCCTGCCTGACCATTTTTCCGATTGTCGCGTAATCAGATGTAGAAAGCAGCCCGCCCCAATCCTGTTCATGATTGTCAAAACCCGCAGATACCCCTATGATATCCACCTTCTCTTCAGAGAGACGGCTTTTTATACCTTTTAGATACTCTTCCGGATGGGATGCCGACGGATTGCATATTGATACATATCCGGTCCCTTCTAATATATTCATCGTTCCATCGCCAAAATGAAGATCGATATCCAGCACGAAGGCTTTCTTAATCCGTTTTTCCCGTTTCAACTTTTCGAGAGCAATCGCCATATTGTTAAAATAGCAGAATCCCCATGCACTATTGGCAGAGGCATGGTGCCCGGGTGGCCTGATCACGGCAAAACATGGCTCCAGCAGGCCAATCTCGGCAGCCTGTATGGCGCCCCCGGCTGCCAGCGCAGCAATATCATAGACGCCTTCTCTCGCCACCCTCTCCATGTGGGATGGCGTATGACAAGCGGCAATATCTTCTTTCCGGGCAGGAGCCGCATCGACAAAAGTCACTCTGTCACGGATTGCTTTGACGACTGCCTCTATACGGCCCGGCGCAGCGGCGGGATCAGAACAGTATGATTGATTAAAATCTTTGTGATAAATGACTTTCATAACTACACCTCCTCGCGAATGTGACTTTTCAGGAAATCCAGAATTCTCAGGGTATTTTTTGAGACGTGCATTCGTTTGAGCTCGGCCGGTGAAACCCACCTGGCCTCGAGAGCATCATCAGCACCCTTAGCCTCGCCGCAAAGATATTCAGCGATCACATCAACAATCACATAGTGAAAACGAATCCGTCCTACACTGTCCTTTTCGAAAAAATCGAAAGAATAGACGGGCGCTCCAGCCTTGATGGTAACACCCGTTTCTTCCAGAATTTCCCTTTCGGCGCCCTCCTGCAGCGTTTCACCTAATTCTAGAGAGCCTCCGGGAATCGCCCATAGTCCTTTATTCGGATCAATGCCCCGTTTCACAAGGAGCACTTCCCCCTCCTTAATTACCACCGCTCCGACTCCACAAATCGGACGGTCCGGATATTCACGTTTTGACATCTTATTATCTGCGCTCCTCCCTTTGAATTCACTCAACTATCATGAAGCCGGAAGTCAAACTTTGTCGCCATCCACGGTTCGGGATAGCCATCAAAAACCCTCTCTGTAAACATCACATGCTTCTTCCTGTCAATCATAATAACCGAAGAGGACCGGGTGCCATATGTGGGGCTCGTTATGAATATGGATGAAAGTATCCGTTCCCATTCCAGCCCAACTCCCGTGTCAGGGAGCTCATTGTCATCCGGTTTTGTCCGGTCTTTAAGGATTGCGAAAAACTCTTCCGGCCCGGGATCATCTTTGCGCGCGAGTAACGATTTCATCGCCTTTTTACCCCGCTCGGTCTTGGGCCAGGGAGTATCCAGAACACGGTTGCTCAAGCCGTACAAGCCCGGTGCAAGTTCGTGCATTTCACCGCGGTTAGAGAAATAGAACAGGCGATTCAGGTCTCCGATGATCATACTGAACCCGTTATATTGATCTTTCTTGGCCGTAATAGTCTCGATATATGATTCCGGCTCCTCTTCGCTTATGAGAAAATCCCTCACGAGCCATCCCCGTGATGGGGCGTTCCGCCCGAAAGGCGTCGGTTCGCGATAGTTGGTAAGCATGGCGAGACTTCCTGTTTTCCTGATACCCAACCATGTTCCACCCCTCTGCAAATCCTTTCCTGCAACCACGCCCACGACATCCTCCCATAAAGAAACCGGTGCCGATGGTCTCTCATAAAACTCATCCCTATTAGCCGCAAGGATAAGAGGGTATCTATCATGCACTTTGTAGGATAAGATAATCAGGCACATCTCTCGATCCTCCACCAGAGACCATTATCTGTTTTATTACAGACGATCATGCCGACCTTTTCCAGTACCCTGTGCGACGGCAGATTAGACTTCGTAGTTTCCGCAAGCAAGGCCGATATATCAGGACGCTTAAATATCCATGAGATTCCCCCTTTCAGAGCCTCCGTCATGTATCCCTTTCTCTGATACTCAGGTCTGATCATATAGCCAATTTGAACCGTGCCGTATTCATCAGGATACCTTTGGAAACAGAATCCTCCTATGATCGCGTTTTCCTCCTTTAGTATGATCAGGACGCTTTGCCAGTCTGCATACCACTGATCCTGTTTTTTATTTCTTATTACATCTTCAAGGGAGGCTCTCATAGCCGCTTTTATTTCCCTATCGATTTGCTCACCAAGGATCATGCTTGCCAGTTGCAAGCCTAGTTTCTGCTCAATCTTCTGATGTTCGTCCGGATTCATACTCTCCAGATCCAGAGGCACGAGCTTCAGCCTTTCCGTTTCTATGGAAACAATATTCGGCATCTTCTGAATCAGAGTCTCCTTCTGACATTTTCCATTATCCGCTCCATTACCAGTCCGGCAGAATGATGGATTACAACATCCGCAACATCATCGCAGGAGGTGGGCGTATTGTTGATGATCACTAGTTTGGCCCCGGACTCTTTGGCGTACATGGGTATGTATGCAGCCGGATACACAACAAGAGATGATCCGATGACAATCATGAGCTCACATCCCATAGCGTGAGCATTGGCATTTTTCAATGTCCATTCGGGCAGCAGTTCTCCAAAGAAAATCACATCTGGCTTTAGAATCCCGTGGCAGCGTTCGCAGTCAGGGACTTCCTCCTTTGCACGGAACCTATCCAAGACATCACCGACAGGATAGCGTGCATCACAGCTCATGCATCTCAGCCACCGCATATTTCCGTGCAGCTCAAAGACCTTCTCCGGAGAGTTTCCGGCCTTCTGATGAAGGTTGTCGACATTCTGCGTGATTATACAAGTCAGTTTGCTGATCTCCTCCAGCAGGGCAACGGCAAGGTGTGCCCTGTTCGGTTCCGCATTGGCAAACAAACCGCCTTCGAGAAGTATCTGCCACTGTTTTTTTCTCGTCTCTGGGCTTGAGAGGAATTTTTGAATGGTAAAATCTTCCGGATCGAATCTTGTCCATATCCCACCGGGGCTGCGAAAATCGGGAATACCTGATTCCGTGCTAACCCCGGCACCTGTAAACACGACCACATTCCTGGCATGCACTATCAGATCCGCCGCTTGTATAATTTTTCCATCTAGGTCGTTGACGCCCATATGTAATCCTCAGATTGCTAGTATGCATATGAGGTATTTTTGTCTATCATAATTTCGAGATGTATATCCACGCTAATCCTTACTTAAGCCTCTAATACACCATCTGCCGGAAAAAGACAAAACGAAAAGGAGATGTTGACACTCGGGAACATATCTTCTACAATCCGCCTCCAGAGTTTGCACTTGTATCTTTAAATCTACAGATACGCACGGATGCTAGTAACTCGAAGGAGGAAACAATATGTCGCGAAAGAATTGGAAAATAGGAGTGACCCTTTTTGTATTCCTGTTTTTTTTCATTGGGATAATGGAGCTGGATGCGTTTGCCAGAGTGGGAGGCGGCATGTCTTTCGGGAGCCGTGGTTCGCGGTCTTTCAGCCCTCCTAGCAGATCAAACTTGGCGCCATCACCATCCAGTCCGTCAACAGCTCCGTCTCAACCGATGACCCCGCAACTGCCGCGGCAGGAATCGGGCATGTGGAGAAATCTCGCCATGGGCGTCGCTGGCGGCTTTCTGGGCAGCCTGCTCTTTAGCGGACTCAGCCATGGCATGGGTTATGGTGGTTTCGGCGGAAGTGGCATCGGGCTCTTAGATATTATCCTCATTGGCGGTCTTCTCTACATCATATATATGTTCTTCAAAAAGCGTAAAGAAGCGGAATCTACGGCTGGTTACCATTACCAAATGGGCGCTTCTCCATCAACAGGGCAACAGACAGGATTTGCAGATTATTCCAGGGATCAGGGACAGGCCGAAACCGATGTCCAAACGGGACTACACCATATTCGTCAGATGGATCCCTCTTTTGACGAAGCACGGTTTTCAGATCTATGCATGGATAACTTCTTTAAGATTCAGGGTGCGTGGATTAACCGCGACATGACGCTTGTCAGAAATATTCTTACACAGGAGATGCATGGCATTTTGCAGAGGGATTCAGATAAATTAAAGGCTGAAAAGAAGATCAACAAACTCGACAACATCGCAGTAAGATCTGTGGACATCACGGAAGCATGGCAGGAAGGCGGAACGGACTTTATTACCGTCAGGATCGTAGCGAGCCTTCTTGACTATACGGAGAGCGAAGGCGGTGATTTGCTGTCAGGCAGCAAATCAGAACCTGTAAAATTTGAAGAATACTGGACTTTTGCAAGGTCTGTAGGAAGTAGTAACTGGCAGCTGTCCGCCATTAATCAAGCCAATTAAAGATTATCCTGCGAGTCTGTGTAAAGACGACCCCGCCTTTCCTTTGGCATGCAGGACGTCCCGTTTGCCGATAGCTGTGTTTGTGCAATTCAGGAGGTTTGAACCTGCAGACGATTAAGGTCCGCAAGAGTTCCCTTAAAATGATAAATGAACATGAAATTGAAATAGAAAATCCCTTAGACTCGTTTTAGTTGCCGCAGGCTAATTTACACGGGCCTTTTTATCCGGAACTTCCCGGAAAGGGCCGAGTTTCAGTAAACCAAAGATGGAATATACAGTAGTTTGCTCAGTTGCATTAGTAGCATCCGCTTCCACATTTTTTTCGGGATTCGGCCTCGGCACGGTGCTGATGCCTATTTTTGCCCTGTTTTTCCCAGTACAGGTTGCAGTTGCGGCAACTGCTGTAGTCCACTTGGCAAACAATTTGTTTAAGATCTTCTTGGTAGGCAAGCATGCCGACTGGGGAATTGTAGTAAGGTTTGCATTACCCGGCGCCTTGGCTGCCATAGCCGGGGCTGCCGCGCTGCACATCTTCGCGAGCCTGCCTGCTGTAGCATCGTATGCTCTCGGTCAACAAATACATCGAATCTTCGCTCTTAATGCTGTGATCGGGATCATTATTCTCGTCTTTTCCTCCTTGGAATTTCTGCCCAGCTTTCAACGGCTCGCCTTTGATCGCAAGTACCTTCCTATAGGAGGTGTAATTTCCGGATTTTTCGGGGGCCTGTCCGGACACCAGGGAGCATTTCGCAGCGCCTTCTTAACCAAGGCAGGAATGAATCCGGAGTCGTTTGTGGGGACCGGGACAGTTGCGGCAGTAATCATTGACATCACGAGATTGTTCATTTACGGCCTCAGTTTCAATTTTACGCAGTTCAAAGAACTTGATGCTGGCATAGGCATAAACCTTCTTGTTGCCGCAACACTGTCAGCTTTCCTCGGAGCTTTCATGGGAAGTAGAATGCTGCAAACTATTACTCTGAAAACTGTTCGAGTAATAGTTGGGATTATGCTTGCGATAGTGGGCATGGGAATGATCACCGGACTTCTCTAATGATGCTGAAACATGGATGAGGATTATCTATTTGAGTCCTACCATTGGCCTTTCCGATAATTGACACATTGTCCACGAGATCCTTCATGGGAAGCGGAAGGATCTTCTCCTATCGCATAGTCCAGGTAAAAAGTTTCTTACCTAGAGATAGAGGAACGATTTCACCGTCCGCATTTTCGATCACCGGTGCCGACATATCCCGCACAAAGGTTTGCAACCGCTCGATTACTTGAGCCTCGGATCAAGGGAATCTCTTATGCCTTCACCCAAGAGGTTATAGCCTAGGACGGTAATAAGAATCGCTAAACCTGGATACAGGGAGAGCCACCAGGCGATATCAATATTGTCTTTGCCAGCGGTCAGTATATTCCCCCAGCTCGGCGTCGGCGGCTGCACACCGATACCCAAAAAACTGAGGGCCGATTCGGTGAGAATCGCCCCAGCAACACCAAGTGTTGCGGCAACGAGAACAGATGCCATGGCATTTGGCAAAATGTGGATAAAAATAATTCTCAAATCGCTCGCGCCTATTGCCCTCGCAGCGAGTACAAAATCCCTCTCCTTCAGGGACGTAAAGTCGGCCCGTACAAGCCGTGTGATACCCATCCAGCCTGTTAAGCCGATGATGATCATTATATTCCAAATGGAAGGCTCAAGCAACGCAATCACAGCGAGAATGAGAAAGAAGGTCGGGAAACAGAGCATTATGTCCACGAATCTCATAATCACGGCATCTGTCCATCTTCCGTAATACCCTGCCACAGCACCGAGGACTGCCCCGATGAGAATGGCAATGCCCGTTGCCACAAACCCTACCTTCAATGATATCCTGGAGCCCCACACCATCCGCGAAAAAACATCCCGTCCTAGCTGATCCGTGCCGCAAAGGTGGTTGTCCGACGGCGGCGAAAGCACCAGCCTAAGATTAATCTCCTGGGGGTCGTAGGGAGCAATCACAGGCGCAAGGATAGATACTATGAAAAGCAGGATGACAACAAAGCTTCCGGCAAGGGCTATTTTATTTTTTTTAAATCTCTTCCAGAAATCCGTTCCCATCTTCTACACCTATGAAACCCTGATCCGCGGATCTGCCAGTGCATAGGAAACATCGGCGATGAGGTTCCCCAGTAATGTCAATACAGCTCCGATTAAGAGAATTCCCATTACAGCCGGATAATCCCTGGCCATGACAGACATATAAAAAAGCTGCCCCATTCCGGGTATGGCGAAAATGCTCTCAAAGATCACGCTCCCCCCTATGAGACCGGGCACTGATAATCCTAAAATAGTTATAACGGGAAGGAGGGCGTTCCTTAAAGCATGTTTATAGATTACCTTACGCTCACTCAAACCCTTTGCCCTAGCCGTCATGATGTAATCCTGCCTGATCACCTCCAGCATATTGGATCTCATATAACGTGAAAGGCCTGCCAGACCGCCGAAGGCGGAGAGAGTAACGGGAAGGATAAGGTGCTTTACCACGTCCAGAAAGACCATCCCAGGAGGAAGATAGTCGTAATTTAAAGACCGGATACCTGATATAGGCAAGCAGCCCAGATCAATCCCAAACAAGATCATTAGAAGCAGGGCCAGCCAGAAGGTTGGTATGGCAAATCCGATGAATACAAAGACGCCGGTGATCTTATCAAAAAGGGAGTCTTTGTGCACGGCGGAAAGAACACCGATGGGAATGGCAATAACAAAAATCAGGGCCATGGAAAGCACATTGATCAGGATGGTAACAGGCAGGCGTTCGATGATCTTCCTCGCTACGGGCCTGCGGTCAGCGGAGAATGACTTACCCAGATCCAAGACGGCAATCTTCCCGATCCAGGACAAGTACTGTTGATAGAGCGGTTTATCAAGATCATACATCGCATTCAGACGCTCCCTGTAATCGGCGGACGCCCTTGGGTTCATCTGTGTCTCCATATCCGTAGGAGACCCAGGTGCGAGATGCATGACGACGAAGCAAACCATCGTTATACCGATCAGGAGTGGGACCATGGACATCAATCTCTTCACAATGTATCTAAGCAAATGATGCCTCCACGCCAAACTTTATGGTCACCGATTAAACTATCTCACAAAAGGTTTTTCGCCTTGATATTCTCCAACATGCGCCAGAGCTGTTTTTCCGAATGCGATTCAATAGTTATGACAGGCTTAAGCTTCCTTTGACGGATCATTTCAAAAAATGCATGAAAAGGGAAGTTCCCATCCCCGACAGGGAGATGTTCATCAAGGAGCCCGTTATTGTCATGGATATGGACCTGACCGATGCGGGCTCCCAAGCCATTGATCCATTGTTCCAAGGGTGCAGTCGAGTATACGTTGAAATGGCCGGTATCGAAGCAAGAACACATATGAGGTGAGGTAAATGCATTGAGAAGCAAGGCCAAATATTGGCAGTCTGTTTCATAGACATTTTCCAGGGAAATCATAGTATCCATATCAGCGGCCTGTGTCAAAAATTGCTTCCAAGTCGCAATGCTGTTCTCCAACCACTCATGTTCGTTTGATACGTAGTATCTCTTATCGAATGAGGCATGGCATACTACGGAGATGGGCCGAAAATAAGGTACAAGATCAAAGACCTGCTGCAGCCGGCCTATAGTAACCTTACGGATTTCCGGGTCTATGGCTCCAGGTCTCAAATCCATGAACGGTGCGTGGAAGCTGATCGTCAATCCTGCCTCCAAAAGCTGATCGGCAACGTTCATAAAATCATCTTTTCGGAAATGGTCGAGAGTAAAATGATTGAAGCTGATCTCAGGATTTATTCTTTCCCTTATGACCAAGGGAAGTAACTGATTGCGGAGAAAATGGAACGGCATATGAACCTGAACCAATTTTAATATACCATGCATGCTGAATTCCATCTCCGTCAATAATGATCTGAGGTTCTGCTTCATTTATCATACGGAAAATTATTTAACAACCGCATTCTCGGCAGAAACCCTTCATTGGCAGTACATCAGATTTTTGTTGCCAAAAGCAAGCTGACGATTGTAAAATAGCGGAAAGCGGTGAGGTCGTAGCCAGAGTCGTCACATTTATTTTCAGGAGGTGTTATTGATAAAAGAAGACATAAATGGAAAAGAACGGTTGCTCCTGTGCATAAATGCTTCTCTTAAAAGAAAAGCTAAAAACTTAACCATACTAAACGTCAAAGAAATATCTGGCTTCGCAGATTACTTCATCATCTGCAGCGGAACATCTGACCGACAGGTCCAGTCTATAGCGGCATCGATTAGAGAAAATCTTAAAGAATGTGGTATTATACCCCTCGGCATCGAGGGCGAAAGCCTCGGAAAATGGGTCCTTATGGATTACGAAGATGTAATCATCCACGTTTTCTACGATCCTATTAGAGAGTTCTACGATATTGAGAGGCTGTGGCCGGATGCGCCGCGTATGGATGTCGCAGATGAGGTAACTGAAATGAAGGCTCTCGACAAAGGGATTTAGTATTGAAACGCATCCTCGCGGGGCTTTCAGACATGATATTCCCACCCAGATGTTTGACATGCGACGCCATCCTCGAACATCATGAGCAACTTCCCTTTTGCGGCGGCTGCTATCCAAAAATACATTTTATAGAATCATCACTCTGTCCATGCTGCGGCATTCCATTTGCCGGAGCTGACGGAAGCAGTCACCTGTGCGGTGATTGCATAGTTTCAAAATCAGTCTATTTTGCCGCCTACGCAGTCTGGCGTTACGAAACCACCTTCTTCGAAGCGATCATATCGGTTTAAATGCAACAGGAGAATTCATATCCGCGAAATTTTCCGGAAATTAATGGCGGAATTCGCATACCCAGCTTTCAATATCGCAGAATACTCTCTGATCATGCACGTCCTTCTTCAGCCTAAGAGGTTGAGTGAGAGTGGATTCAAGCAGTCTGTCGTCTTGGCCAATGAAGTGTCCATGAGATTCCATATACCGCTGGACTTCATGACACACAAAAGGCATGACTATACAGAACGACAGATCGGCCGGGGGAAGAAGGAATGGGAAACGAATGTTCGTGGTTTTTTTCCGTTGCAGACTCAGGTAAAGTTAAGGGACAAAAGATCATCCTCGTGGATGACGTGTGTACATCCGGCAGCACAGTAAAAGAACGTGTACAAGTGCTCATGAAGAACAGGGCCGAGCGAATGGCAGTCCTGATGCTGGTCACAGTAGTTTAGTTCAATGTATGCTTTGGACAATTCTTTTCTTGTTTTTACTGCCGTCGCCATTGTAATATTATATGAATATCCCATAATGTAAAACCGACTTCTGACGGTACCTGTTCACGATCGTCTCTACAAGGATCAGGTACGATGTTTTAAAATACCATTTTTCGCAGGAATGCGAGAGGAAATTCTTCGTTTAGAGGACAAATCTATAAGAATAGTGGCTGGAGAGAACAAATGAACAAAATTTATTCCCGTGAGAATCTGAAGAAAAAAATTGATGTACTTCGCGATGAAGGGAAAAAGATTGTCTTCACAAACGGCTGTTTCGATATCCTTCATGTCGGGCATACCCGATATCTTCGAGATGCTAAGAAGCAAGGCGATGTACTCGTCCTAGGCCTCAACAGTGACGAATCAGTCAGATTCCTGAAAGGAGAAAAACGTCCGCTGACGCCGGAAAACGAGCGGGCAGATATTGTCGCCTCACTTGAATCGGTAGATTATGTTACGATTTTCCACGAACTGACCCCCCTGGAGTTGATTGAATATCTGAAGCCCCATGTGCTTGTGAAGGGAGGCGATTGGAAAGAGGAAGAAATTGTGGGACGTGAGTCGGTGGAAAAGTGGGGTGGCAGGGTTGTTATCATTCAGGAAATCAAGGGATCATCGACAACAAACATCATTGAAAAAGTGAAGAATGCCTATTGTCAACCACGAACGAAACCATAAGTGATTGTAATTTTAGCAATTAATTCATTTCTTCGGCAAATGATTATTTTCCTTTACAAGAGGGCATTCTTTGTGTATTAACCACTGCTCAAATAAAGACTTCATGTCAAGTGCTTTACAGGGTGATCGAGATGGCCACGAAACCAGAAAAATTACAAACCATGAAACCGGAGAAACGTCAATTTTTTAGATACCTGCTGACCCAAAAAATGAATGATCTCCTCGATGAAGCGGAAAAAACAGTATCCGACATGACAACAGGAAAAGAAAATTTTCCCGATCCCAATGACCGGGCGACTCTCGAATCGGACAGAAACTTTGAACTCCGCATCAGAGATAGGGAAAGAAAGTTGCTGGTCAAGATCCAAGAGGCCATAAAGCGAATCGACGATGGTGTCTTTGGTATGTGTGAGGTCTGTGGCGGCCCCATCTCTGAGAAGAGGCTGATGGCGAGACCTGTAACGACTCTCTGCATCGATTGCAAGACCAAACAGGAAAAGATAGAAAGGCTCAAAGGGGAATAAGCCTACTGATTGCTATCCTGAATACATATACTCTTTAAACACAACCTCGCGTTACGACAAAATATAACAACTCCACGGATAAACTATAATACAATTTTCCCGCCTTGTCCAAACAGGTAACAAGCCCGATGTTTGTAACAGTTGCCGTCAATATCCCTTCGGAAAAGACATTCTCATATTCCGTTCCTAAGTCTCTGCAGCAAAAAATCGCCATCGGAAAGAGGGTTCTCGTGCCTTTCGGCAAAAGAAGGCTCACGGCATATATAATCGAAGTTTCTCACCTGGCATATATCGAAGACGTCAAAGAAATCATAGAAATATTAGACCTCGAACCCCTCTTCAACGAAGAAGATTTGACATTCTACCGGTGGGTGTCACAATACTATATCTATCCGCTCGGAAAGGAACTCGCCGAGATCCTGCCCGGAGGAATCAATCCGAAAAGCGACCGGTGGATCACCATCATCAAGACAAGACAGGAAAGAGACGACATGAAGATTTCTAAGACACAAAAGTGCATAATCGATACCATCGATCATTTTCAAGGTGGCCTGCCTCTTGACAGACTAAAAACATTAATCGGAAAGAAAGACATTTCCAGAGACATCAATACCCTCGTCAGTGCAGGGTTTATCGCTCACGAGCTAAAAACAGGGAAAGCGGAAGTGAGACCGAAAAAGGAAAAGCTCGTCCATCTCAATCGCCAGGATACAGCCATTACAAAGCTGACAGTAAAACAAACCTTGCTTACCGAATTACTCAGTGTTCATGGTTCTTGTTCTGTCGCTTTCCTCTCGAAGAAATTCAAAAACATCCTGCCCTTGCTAAGGAGCTTGGAACAACGGGGGATTATCCGCATAAGCGAAAAAGAAGTATTACGCGGGCACGGTCAGAATCATGATATCGGCGGCGGTGAAGCTGTAATTACGCCGAACGAGGACCAGGAAGATGCTCTTTGCGCGATTGTGAAAGGACTGGAGAGCAATAGTTTCTCACCATTCCTCCTCCATGGCGTCACAGGGAGCGGCAAGACCGAAGTATACTTCAATGCCATTGCAGAAACCATAAGGATGAGGGGAGGCGTAATTTTTCTTATCCCGGAAATAGCTCTGACACCGCAACTGCTCACCCGCTTTAACAAGAGATTTAGAGATCAGGAGATAGCTGTGCTTCACAGTGGTATCCCAAAATCTGCGCGATACGATCAATGGAGGCGGATACAAAGGGGTGACATCAACGTCGTGATCGGTGCCCGTTCAGCTGTCTTCGCACCTGTAAGAAATCTTAAGCTGATTATCGTGGACGAGGAACATGACGCCTCCTACAAGCAGGATGACCGGATGAGATACAGCGCTCGCGACCTAGCAATCATGAAGGCAAACCTCAGTTCAGCAACGGTTGTATTAGGCTCCGCCACACCTGCCGTTCAGACGTATTTCAATACGATGAAGGGAAAATACAAGTACCTTGTCCTGCCCAGCAGAGTGGAAGACAGACCACTGCCAAAGGTTGAAATCATCGATATGAAGCGCGAAGCGGAGTGCGCTGGATATGCTTCCTCGCATGTTCTGTCCAGGGCATTGAAAGAAGCGATCGATGACACCCTTAAAAAGAAACAGCAAGTTCTCCTGTTCTTGAATAGGCGCGGCTCATATACCTTCACATTCTGCCTTGACTGCGGGCATGTGTTTAAATGCCTGAACTGCGCTGTATCCATGACCTATCACGCGAGTGAAAAAAATCTGAAGTGCCACTATTGCGACTATGCCATGAGACCCTCCTCGTCGTGTCCCATATGTCACGGAAAACGTATTCTTCCCTATGGCTTGGGAACCGAAAGACTGGAGGAGGAAGTAAAAAAGCTATTCTCGCATGCCAGAATAGGAAGAATGGACAGCGATACGACATCCAGGAAAGGCGCTTACGAAAAGATATTAAAGGCCCTTGACCGGCGTGATATTGATATCCTTGTGGGAACGCAGATGATCACCAAAGGACATAACTTTCCTTACATTACGCTGGTGGGTGTAATTTCAGCGGATACATCCCTCAATATACCCGATTTCCGAGCGGCAGAAAGGACTTTTCAGCTCTTGACCCAAGTTTCCGGAAGGGGAGGAAGAGGTGAATCTCCAGGGAGGGTCATTGTCCAGACCTTTAATCCCGGTCACTATGCCATAACCAAGGCGAAGGATCATGATTATATGGGGTTCTATGATGATGAACTTGCGCTACGAAGTGCGCTGTCCTATCCCCCGCTCACCCGCATTGTGAATCTTCAACTGTCGAGCCTGTCAAGAGAGAAGGGCATGGAAGGGCTTCAAGGCCTGAGACATCTTATTGCAGACTCGTTGGCAAAGAATATGTTGAAAGATAAGGTGGAAGTCATTGGTCCGGCAGAGTCCCCCATTGCCAGAATCAAGGCAAGGTACCGCTGGCAACTGCTCCTGAAGGGCAAAGATGCCCGCGCAGTTCATGATCTTGCCAGAGACATAATCTCAAAAGCTTCTGTATCTACGTTGGATATTAAAGTAGATGTAGATCCACTGAACTTCATGTAGCAGTTGTGGGTAACCAGTGCCGTCACGATGCCTGCTTGACCATTTTCTCAATTCTGGAAAGTAGTTCGTCCATTGACCCGTTGATAACGCGGAAAGCCTTTGCATGAGCCTTTAATTGCGATGGGGCCTGAACATATCTGCTATCGGCCAATTCCCCTGAACAATTCGCAATGAGTGACTCGACGCCTTCCAGAGTGCACTCTAGGTGGAATTGCAGTCCGATTGTCCGCTCGTTGTACACAAAAGCCTGATGTGTGCATGCTTCACTACGTGCTATATGTACCGCCTCCGCCGGCAGATCAAACGTATCACCGTGCCAGTGGAATACTTTCAGCCGCTCTGGCAGAAAACCGAATAAAGGAGAGCATCGCCCGGCAGCCGTAAGCTCAATGGGAAACCAGCCGATTTCCCTGGTTCGATTAGGATACACTTTGGCCCCAAGAATATCAGCTATCAGTTGCGCACCGAGACATATCCCCAAAACAACCATCCCCTTGCTCATGGCTTTCTCAATAATGCGCTTCTCCATCGCCAGCCATGGAAATCTATCCTCATCGTGGACTCCCATCGGACCTCCCATGACAACGAGCAGATCAGATTCTTCCATGTCCGGCATCGGGTCACTTTGATAGAGTCTGGTTACCGTGAGATGATGTCTACGGTGACGTATCGACTGTTCAATGCTTCCTAACCCCTCAAATGGCACGTGCTGGAAATAATGAATTCTCATATTTTTCTTTCCTCGTTGACGGCGGTTACGCTCTTGCTGCTACACTGCAGCTGATCATAGACAGTTTGAGGCTGCAGGTATTTCCGTGACTCTATTCAGCGGCCGTTATGCGTTTGGAACAACTTCCGTCTGCGATCTTTCTTCGATAATGGACATTGCGATTCTTGCGGCTTCTTTGGCATAACCTATGCATCGCTCACGTATATTCGTTGCAAAGTATCTCTTCCTGCCTTCTTCTGTCGCCAGATCGCACCCTGTCAACAGCCCGCAGTTTGTAGAACCAAATTCATTTTCAAAGATTTCTATTAATTTTCTTACGGGGACGTAGCTCTTATCAATTGGCTCATCCGGTAAGCCCCTTCCACAAAATATGCTTATTGCCATAATAGCGCCGCTGACCGCTCCACAAATTCCGCCCGTCCTTGCAATACCGCCACAGAAGCCGCTAGCGATCTTCGGGATCAATTCCGATTGAATATTTTTGCTCTCTGCCACGGAAAGCAAAACGCTTTCGGCTCAGCGATATCCAGACTTGAAAAGTTCTCCACTTCGTCGAAATGTCTTATCAATCATTTTGTATTCGCCTTTACCAATATCAAAAATGAATTTCTCCCCACGGCGGCCACATCGGAGAAATTTGCAGATGTAATTCACATATTGCAACAACATCTCTTGTCATTGTGCTACATTCCCAGCGTGTCACAAATATCTTTCATAATATTTATTGTTCTATCCCATTCTATTCATTATAATACAAGGTAATACAAGCGTGAGGCATTGATCCCGTGAACAAATTCTGGTTCTGCTTCTTTCCCATATTTATGGCGGTGAATGTCATCGGCGTCCTACCTATGTTCATGAGTTTTACGGAGGGGCTGGGCAGGCCGAAAATAAACCGGATTATTGTGCAGTCGGTTGTTACGGCTACCATTGTAGCCGTGATCTTTTTGGCCATAGGAAAAATCATCCTTGATCTCTTAGGTGTCACTGTCTCTGATTTCATGATCGCCGGCGGGACCCTCCTCTTCATTATTTCCCTCGATGATTTAATGTCTATGGAAAGAAGATGGAGTCAGATCGATCCGGAGAGTCTTGGCGCCGTGCCTTTAGGGGTGCCCCTCATCGTTGGTCCTGCTGTTCTTACTACGATATTAATTCTCGTCCAGCAGTATGGACCGTTGGCTACAGTGGCGGCTCTAATCGTGAACATACTGATTGCCGGCTTCACATTCTGGCTCTATGCGCCGATCATCCGCCTTTTGGGGAAATCCGGAGCCAGGACGGTTTCAAAGCTTGCTGCCCTCCTGCTCGCTACCATTGCAGTTATGATGGTCAGAAAGGGGGTCATGCTTCTTCTTGCCGACTTCAAGATCACTCAATAATTTCATACTATTTATTACAATTGTTCTACGGAATATCCCTTATCCTTCAATAGCTGGATGATTCCTTTATCGCCCAGGAGATGGGCTGCCCCGACTACAACGAAGTATGTGTCGTTCGTTTTCAAGTAGCTGTCGATTTTTTGTGCCATGTTTCTGTTTCTCTTATAGATCAGCTTATCATAAACAGTATAAAATCGTGTGCCTTCAGTCTGGCTTTTTGTCATTGTCGACTCCACCTTCTCAACATCCCCGGATTTCCAAGCCTCTACGAGTTTGTCAACTTCCTGCACAAGTATTTTCAATTCGCTCAACGTATATAATAGAAACAGCTCCTGTTCCTCATCATTTAAGCCTGCAAGAAGATTTATCTGATAGTCAAGACTCTCCAGTTCGGATATCTTTTTCTTGCCTTCAGCTTTTGAAAGAAAATATTTGTCTATCCCGTAATTGGGGTCATAACCTGATTTCATGAGTTCTACCGATTCCAGCGTCAATCCCAAAAACCATGGCCGCTGGTTGTAGATCAACTCCATAGGCAAACCGGCCCTTGCTGTTTCCTCCTTGATGAGGTTGAAGGTTTTTCCGGAGACATGCTTATCAAGGCTGTCACCGCCCTGGTAAAAGGCGCTCTCCATCAACTTCTGGATATCTCGCCGGCTTATGCCACTGATGTCAGCCTCGACCGCCAAAACATCCGATTTCTCAAAAGCGCCTTCTAACGTTCTGCTGAGCGGATAGACATTTTTTTTTAAGAGATGGATAGAACCAAGAACATAGACTGTGTTTCTTTCTGATTCAATACGCCACAAGAAGTTCTTCTCTGCGTACGATAAGGAATGGCTGGCGCAAATGAATACGACGGTCAAGAAAATGACGGAAATAATTTTATTCAGCTTGGCGGTTTCACTTTTCAAAGACATCTCCAGCATTGCCTCATTATTTTCATTCATAAGGAATAATGCTGACATGGTCCGTAGAATTCACGCCATGATAACCTTGAGAATTGTTACAGTTGGCATCCGGCAGTCACAGAAGTGGTCAGTAATCGCAAAATATATTATATTTTAGGCTGTGATCGCTTTGAACCGACAGGACTTAATACTCATAAGGCTATTCCCTCTCCGGGACGTCGGGAATAGAGGAAGAGCCAAAACAGCTCAGGTTTTGGCCCCTCCTTTTGTTATTATCATTGGCGTGTTTTAGTGTGCTTCCTCCATAGCGCCGGTAATGTACATCATCGACAGCAGCATGAAGACGAGCGTCTGGATTACGGCGATGAAAATCTTGAGAGCAAGAATCGGTATGGGTACGAGGAAGGGCGCTAACAGGAATAATACGGCTACAACGATATGCCCACCCTCAATATTTCCGAATAATCGCACTGTGAGCGATACTGGCCGAACCAGGTGACTGACCAGTTCGATAAGAAACATAAGAGGCGCCAACCACCATACTGGACCTATAAATTGTTTGACGTATTTGTACCCATGAACCTTGATTCCCATAATATGCGTCAGGCAAAAAACCACAAGCGCCATGGAAAGATTCGTGTTCAGATTGGCCGTGGGGGATTCAAAACCGGGAACGAGCCCCAGGAGGTTGGATGTAAGAATAAAAAGTCCTATAGTTGCAATGAGAGGGAAAAATTTCCTTCCTTCATGACCCATCGTATCACTTATCAAGGCGTCTAAACCACTGACGACAACCTCCATCACATTTTGAAACCTGGTCGGATAGATGTCCAACCGACGTGTTGCCAGAAAAGAACACAGAGCAAGCAAGGCCATGACAAACCAGGTATACATTATATGCTCCGGGATAAAGTTGTTTTCAAGGAATGACAGGGAATGCATCTCTTATCTAGCCTCCTCAGCACAATTTTTTTTTGAATATAAAGTGACCGTGGTAATTACTATGGCAATCACTACTGTTGAAAGCCCGATCAGTAAACCTATTATATCAACAATATCTCCGGTAATAATAAAATACAGGGCTATTGCCGTAGCTGCAAATCTTATGTAATACTTAAACATGACGACAGAATTTGACTTTTCTGAAAGACTTCTGAACGCCTTTCGCAAATCGCGAACGAGCCAGTGAAAATTTACTATGCTTATGAAGCCTCCCAATAACATGCCCAAGGCGAACTTGCGAGGCATGAAGATAAAACTGATCACAGTCAATATTCCCAAGATGATCCAGTTTGTAAGCTCAAGCCTCTTTTGCAGGGGGTCTTTTTCTGTGCGGTTCACTTTTTAGATACTTAATTAACGGCTTTTCATCCGGTATTTTCTTTATTAAGATATATATGTTTCTGAATCCGGCGATAATTGCAGCCACCAGAAGGAAAATTGTAAAAATATAGCCTGTATCGAATTTCCTGTCCAGAAAAACGCCCAGATAAAGACCGCCGAAGATCAGCACAACCATGAAAATTCCTATGCTGCTTGCATATGCCATTTGGATGGCCGTCTTCTTCGTATCCTTATCCATTTGCGTGGCGCTCCTTAACACGAACGGCCAGTCATGTCAAATAAAAACTGCGAATTGGACGCACAATGCGCGAGGCGGTCACGGCGTAAAACTTTGAAAAGATTATTATTATGAAATTAACGCGCTCCGACGTTCTAAGCGTGATGGATTGATTCTATCGTAATTCCATTATTACAGGAATTCGAAAAGACGGCGTCTCACAAAATCCAATTCCGCCTTGTTTCCAGTAAGCGTAAATATATTCGCTTCCTTCCTGTCACCTCTCTCACTAGCCACCGAAACATATACGATATCTGCATCCTGGAGGAATTGCATGGCACTTTGATAATTCGACTGCGACATGGCTTCCGCTCTTCGTATCTCCCCCTTCTTGTACATCTTGGCACCAAGCCGCTGGATTTTTCTCATCCAGTCCCTTTCCGATATAGCACCCTTCCTGAGATACATGCTGCTCCTTATCACCACCCAGTACGACTCCATATAGTTGCTGATTAAACCGGCGAAGGGTATAAGGTTTGTCTTTCCTTTGCCCTTCACCTCGACTAAAGCCTGCCCATTTTGTTCAAAGGCAGTAATCATGCCCTTGCTATTCAAATAAGAGAGAACATCGTTCACCTCATCCAAATCGTCCTTCCGGTCATCAAAGATGAATTCCTGCCAGAAGAGCCTCTTTAAAAATTGGAAATCCTTCACGATCCGGTTCAAAGGTATCATGTCCTCATGGCTTGAAAACAGCGACGCGGCGACAAAGCTGATGGGGACAAAGAAGTGAAGGATATTATTTTTGTAATACTCTAAATTCAAACGGTTGTCGTCTTCCAGGGAGTAGACAATCTCTTCCATTTCATCAGGCTCTTCTTCCTCCGCCCCCATCTTGGATATAATACCAGACTCATCAAACAGATTGAGGGCATCCACAAAGGCTTTTTCCTTGTTGACCAAGGTTGCAGCAAAATTTACTTTTTTGTAGCTGAGATAATCATAAAATGAATTCAGCACAGCCGTGAGGTCATCGTGGGATATGCCCCTTCTGTCGTGGCACAATAAGACGGAGGCAACTAGTGAAAACGGGGTAACAACGGACACCCGATTGATCTCCAGCGTTATTTCATAACTTATCTTTCTGTACAGGCTCTGCCTTTCATCTATAGTCATATTGTCAAAAGATTTTTCCTGTGAAGCGAGGTACGATTTTAGAAAGGTGGGTTCACCAATATTTACATAGACGCGCCCGTAACGTTTCCTCAGAAATCTGCGGCTTTTGATGACATCCGACGGCTTCTCTCTCTCTTTGGGAACTCCCCCAAGCTCCCTCAAGTAGGATTCTTCTTCGATGACGCGATCGTAGCCGATGTAAACGGGGATCATTGCCAGATCATCACCGGCCCTCTTTCTGTAGGCTTGAATAAGCATTGAAAGGAGACCGAACTTGGGCATTACCATCTTGCCGCTGCGGCTCCTTCCCCCTTCAATGAAAAACTCCAGGGGAAGCCCCTCTTTCAAGATGACCTCGAGATACTTGGCAAAGACTTCGCCGTAAAGTTTATTACCTTTAAAGGTGCGTCGAATGAAGAAGGCACCCGATTTTCGAAAGATGTATCCCAAAGGCCAGAATGACATATTGGTACCTGCGGCGACAAATGGCATCTGTATATTATGCTTGTAAAAAACATAGGAAAGGAGAAGATAATCGATGTGGCTTCTATGACAGGGGATAATTACGAAGGGCATTTTTTTTGACAAGTTTCTTATTTTAGCAAGCCCCGGCTTGTCCACTACTACGCCGTCATAGATGTTGTTCCACAACCAAGTTAGAAATTTATCCCAAAGCTCGATAAACATATTATTATAGTCGGCAGCAATTTCCCGGATATATTTCTCTGCTTCCTTGATTAAGGAGTCATGGTTTTTTGCCCCGTGTGCAGACATATCTTCTATGAAATGATCAAGGTTACCATCATTTAGAACCATGCTGATGATCTCTTCCCTCGACTTCAAAACAGGACCTACGATACTCATCTTTTCTTCGTCAATCCGTTCGATCAGTTCTCGTCTCAGATCATGATATAAGACATCTATTTTCGTGTCTGCGTTCCTATTGACATAGTCCGCCAAGTCAACAGGTTCCGCAGATATCACCGTAGCCTTATTAGAATACCTGAGAAAGGTGATAAGCTGACGCAGCGCACCCGTCTCTTCTGTCTGGCCGAACAATATATTGAGAAAGCTTTCTTTTTCCTTCTCCCTTCTTCGGCCGTAAGTTATCATGACGGGGACAATATAGATGGGAACACCTGAGTTATTTTGAGCATCTATCAATTGTGCGACTCCATCCTGAGTGACTGGGCTTTCAAAAAATTCCGACCCTCCGAGATGGATTATCGCACTTTTCCCTTCAGAAACGATTTGCTTCAGGTAACTTTTGGGGGCGGCATCTGGCGTGGACTTCTTGAAAATAAAGTGCGATATACTTGAGAAAACAACCTTGGCAACGGCAGGGAAAGGCTGCCAGAATATCATATTGAAGCCGTGGCAATAAACTGGTCTGGGGATACCCCTTCGTGCGGAAAGCTCTCTAATAATGAGGCTGTTTAGCTGACTTTTATTCTTTATGGCGTAGACGACTGTGCCTCTTTCTGACAGATTTTTTAGCGCTTCTACATATTCATCGGCAAGTTCTACTTTCGACAGCACCTTCTTGACGAGCCAGAAAAGGGGGAAATTATCTTCCCGGTAAAGGTGCCCAACGTAAAAATCTTCATCTTCTGCCATCCACGCTCTAATTTTCGACAGGAAGGACATGATGGTCTCTTACTAAATGAAGTTCCCGGCCGTAAATTGTCTCAATATTTTCGGCCACGCGAAGTATATTTTTCTCGACATCTACGAAGCCGACGAGAATGCTTTTTTCTCTGCTAAATCTCAAGTGCCGTTCGTCTGGAATTCTTCAGGGAAACGTTCACGCATGTAGTTGTTGACAAATTCTCGAATCACAGCAGCCGATGAAAAAGTCATAACTTTCGCCAAGAGCGCCTTGGACTCCTGCAGGGTTGATTCCTGAATGACCTTTTTCACTCTCGGTATTGCCAAGGGATTCATACTCAGCTCGTCTATCTCAAGACCTAAGAGAATTATGATGTATGCCGGTTCGCCTGCCATTTCTCCGCACATGGCAACCCGAATGCCAGCGTTATGACCGACGTCAATCACGTGCTTGATAAGTCTTAAAACGGCGGGGTGGAGCGGTTCATACAAATATGTCACCCTTTCGTTTATCCTGTCGATAGCCAAGGCATATTGAATAAGATCGTTCGTACCTATGCTGAAAAAATCCACTTCTTTTGCCAGTTCGTCGGCAATAATCACGGCAGACGGAACTTCTATCATGACGCCAATCTCAATGTCATCACCTACCGGTATGCCTTTCGCTACAAGATCATCTTTAACCTCAAAGAAGATTCTCTTGGCTTCTCGTATTTCCTCAATGCCCGATACCATGGGAAACATGATCCTCGTCTTTCCAAAAGCACTGGCGCGGGCAATTGCCCGCAACTGCACCTTAAACATATCGACTTCTTTCAAGCAAAAGCGGATAGCTCGCAGACCCATTTGAGGATTCATTTCTTTGGCCAACTTGGGATCGGAGTAAAACTTATCGCCACCGAGATCAAAGGTTCTGATTGTCGCCCAATTCAAGCCCTCTAAGCCGACGATGCTTCTGTAGTTTGCAAAGTGTTCTTCCTCCGTCGGCAACTGTCCTTTATTTATGTAGATAAACTCCGTTCTGTAAAGACCAATGCCTTCGGCGCCATGTGATATGGCAGTGGGAATCTCTTCGATGAACTCAATATTCCCTCCGATATCCACTCTATAATTATCTTTCGTTACAGCAGGCAGTCTGGCATATTTCAGAAAATTTTCCTGTGCTACTTCAAAATGTTTCCGCTTATCGTCATAAACCTTAATCATTTCAGGATCGGGATTCACAACAACAAGACCCGCCGTGCCGTCGATAATAATGTCATCGTTGGTTCGTACCAATTTCGTAATAGACTCCAAACCAACTACGGCGGGAATCTCAACAGCACGCGCCACAATAGCCGTATGAGATGTTTTTCCCCCCATATCCGTTGCAAATCCCTGCACCTTATTCATCATCATCTGCGCAGTATCCGCAGGCGACAGGTCTGCGGCAATGATTATCCCCTTACCGCCAATATCCGGTACGATATCTTTCTTACCTCCAGCAAGATTTCTCGTAATCATTTGCCCCACGTATCGAATATCGCTGATCCGTCCTTTGAGATATTCATCTTCCACTTTATCAAAGATCTCTTTATATCTGTCGATTGTCATCTTGATAGCCCATTCCGCATTGATGCACAAATCTTTGATATACTGAATAGTATGATTGATGAACATCTTGTCTTTGAGTATCAATAAGTGAACATCGATTATATATAAGGGTTCTTGTCCCGCCAACTCACGGAGTCTATTTTTTATCTCAAGGAGCTGCTTTTCCGATTCCTTAAGCGCCGCTTTAAACCTTTTAGTCTCATCCGATACCAAATCCTTGTCCCGAAGCCTATAGAAGGAAACCCGTACATCAAAACGATCAAAGAGATGTGCCTTTCCGATCACTATGCCCGGTGAGACACCAATACCCTTGAGAACAAAAGACCTTTTCGCTGCATCATCGACCATCAATCTTCTCCAAATTTATTTTCTATCAGTTTGCCAAGGTCATGAACAGCCTCTTGCGCGTCCATACCCTCTGCTCTTATCGTCAGTCGGCTTCCCAAAGGACAGGCTAAGGTCAAGATACTGAGAAGACTTTTTCCGTTTGCAACTTTACCATCCCTCTCAAAAAATATCTTCGCCTTGAATCGCGTCGATACATTGATGAGCTTCGCTGCAACCCTTGCGTGAAGACCAAGCTTATTTTTTATCTCGAACGTTTTTATCACTACCATGGCAGTCACAATTAATCCCGAAAGCCGATGATGATTTCTCCACACTTTCAAAGTCCTTCCATCGGAGGTGTTTGCCTAACATGATTGTATTGCGAAGTCAATTCATTCAATATGACATTGTTATTACTGCCATATTCGGCAAGATAACTTAGTACACTTTTTTGTTGACATATATTTTTATTTATGTTAGAAAAAAAAGATTTTTATTAAATCACAAATTGGCTACAATTAACCAAATCAAAAAAGATACGAAAGGGGGTGATTCCAATGGTCTGTCAAACCGTCAAGATTGGGGCCGAGTGTGCCTTCATGAGCAAGAATGGCTGTGGATTTAATGGAGGTAATTGCTACACAATAATAGAGAAGTGTGAGGGTTGCATCAAAATCATAGATTGCCCAACCGGTCAGTACTGCAAGGTCTATCCTGAACCTTCCAGCAAATGGCTTTCTGGAAACTGTCCGACAGCGTCGCACATCAAGAGAGAAATCAAAGAAGCCACTCAGAAAATCAATCCACTCAAGGCATCGAAGAGATCGACCAAACATTAGGAACGGTGGGGCAGGTAACTTTTTTCATTGCAAAAAAATGCCTGTCCCTTTTCTCTTCAACTTATCATTTTTCTTATCTGCAATAATCCTTTTTTAATTTCCGCAATCTTTTCTTGGACATTATTGCGATCCGGCTGTGTTCCCCCTTTTTTCATTTTCAGCAATTGTCTTTTGGCACCACTTATGGTAAACCCATCCTTATAAAGGAGATTTTTTATAATTAACAGTTCCTCCAAATCTTTTCTCCTATATAGACGTTGATATGATTTTGTGCGAATTGGCTTAATTGATTTGAATTCAGATTCCCAGAACCTGACGACATAGGGGTCTACATCGAGAATTTTACTGACCTCTCCGATACGGAAATATTCCTTGTCCGGAATTGACGCATTCATTAAAAAACCAAAATCTTAACGCTGCCAATTAAACGTGAACCGTATCTTGAAACCTTTCATATGCACTTAGAATTGCCGTACGCACATACAGCGAAAGGTCATTTTAAGTCACTCTCATTATGAATTCGTTTAGCAGGCGTGATTGATGACCCTGCAAAAAGTCCAACGGTCCGGGCAACGTACCCACCAAGCGCAGGGCAAGTTCCTCGATACACGTATCCGATTATATCATCTCTCGGCACCGGGGTGACTTGATACCCGCGCTCCTCTTAAAAAGCGGCCGGTTGTAAAACAGATTCCTGACTTTTGACCGAATCATCCTGATTTGATGATCAGAGTTTTCTTGTCTATCGAATTAACTATTCAGCGCTTTGCGCAGCACTTGACTTGACTTAAAGGTAAGCACTTTCCTTGCAGATATTTCTATTTCACTTCCGGTTTGTGGATTCCTGCCTCTGCGAGATTTTTTGTCCTTCACAGAAAAATTGCCGAAACCGGAAATCTTTATCTTCTCACCGTGAGCAAGGCTGTCTTTCATGATTTCAAAAACCGACTCAACAATTTTCGCTGCATCCTTCTTGGAAAATCCCAGCTTTTCATACACATCCTGAATAATATCAATCTTTGTCATTTCTAACCTCCCCCAATCTTACAGACGCCTAAATTTCTTCTCCTCTAATCCTTGCCCCAGTCGAATCAACAATTTTTCTTACGATCTTACAATGCAGCTGGTTCACTTCATCATCCGTCAGGGTCCTGTCAAAAGCACGATATACAAATCTTATTCCGAGACTCTTTTTCCCCTCCGGAATATTCTTTGCTGAATATACATCAAAAATACTCACCTTTTCAAGCAATTCTTTATCTATTTCAATGGCAAGTTTAATCATTTTATCCGCTTCCATCTCCCGGCCAATAACGAATGCTACGTCTCTCACGACTGATGGAAATCTTGGCAGGTCTTTATACAGCACTTCGCAGGAAAACATATCTGAGACAATATCCAAATCTATTTCAGCTATATAAGCCCGATTCTTTAAGTCCATTTTGAGAAGAACATCCGGATGCACTTCCCCCAAGGATCCGATAAAACGGCCATTAGCATACATCCCACATGATTTGCCTGGATGAAGAAAAGCTTCCCGGTGATCGGACCTGAATTCCAGACCCGCAATCTTAAGACCATCGAATATGTTTTCTATGCAGCCTTTTAAGTCATAAAAATCTGTATTTATTTTTGAACACCAGAGATCATCGTAATACATGCCTGTGATGAGACACCCCAGCCTGCTTTTCTCGATGGGAAGTTCACCACCCTCTTGGCGAAAAAAGACCCTGCCGATCTCAAACATCTTTAGATCAAGACATCCATTATGAGCATTTTTTTTCATTGTCTCCAAGAGGCTACTTACGAGCGTCGTCCGCATCACTGATTGATCTTCCGTAAGAGGATTTCTTATTTTGACCATATTCCGGCGACCATCATCCTCTCTGATTCCGAGAAGCTTTACCGATTCAGGGGAAATAAAACTGAACGTAATTATTTCGGAGTAGCCCGATCCCCTAACGATGTCCCGTATTCTGTCGACGACCATCTGCTGGCGCTCCTTCGTCACAGCCTTAACAGATACAGGAGGCAGCGTCTCAGGAATGAGGTCATAACCGTACAATCTGGCTACCTCTTCGATGAGATCAATCTCTCTTGCAATATCCACTCTGTACGTGGGTGGAGTTACCTGGTAGACGCCGTTCTTCTCGACTAGAATCGTCATCTCCAGACTTTCCAGTATTTTAACGATTCCAGGCGCATCAATGTCTGTACCCAGTATTTCATTGACCCTTTCCCTGCGGAGCGCTATATTCCCTGCGGCTTTAACCTTTTGGGGATATCGGTCAATGTAGCCTCTACAAACCCGCCCGCCGGAAATTTCAGCCATAATCTGAGCCGCCCTGTTTAGAGCCTTTATCACACCTTCAGGATCTATGCCCCGACCGAATCTGAATGCGGCATCCGTACTCATCCCCAGCAGCTTAGCCGATTTTCTGATAGAGAGAGGGTTAAAATAGGCGCTTTCGAGAAGTATCATTCTAGTATCTTCTTTGACTTCGGAATTAAGGCCGCCCATTATGCCGCCAATTGCTACAGGCTTCCTGCCATCACAGATCATCAGCGTATCCGCTTCGAGGATACGTTCCTTCTCATCGAGAGAGGTGAATGTTTCTCCGCCACGTGATCTTCTCACCACAATGCGACCCTCTTCAAGAAACCGGAAATCAAATGCATGAAGCGGCTGCCCCAACTCCATCATCACATAATTGGTGACATCAACGATATTGTTGATCGCACGCAAGCCCACGGCTTCAAGTCTCCGGCGCATCCACAGCGGGGACGGTTTTATGGTAATGTCTTTTATAATTCTGGCGCTGTATCGCGGGCATAAATCGGGATCAAGTATATCCACTGATGTGATACTTGTTACATCCTGCTCAATTTCGGAAACGGTGGTGTCCGGGTACTTAACTGCGGACCCCGTGATTGCAGCAATTTCGCGGGCAATTCCTATGATGCTTAAGCAGTCAGACCTGTTGGGGGTAATCCCGATATCGAGGACCATGTCTTTGAGATTCAATGCTTCTACCAAGTCCAGGCCTATTGCGAGGTCGCGAGGAAGAATCATTATCCCCGACGCATCTTCACCTATGCCCAGTTCTTCCTCGGAACAGAGCATCCCTTCCGATACGGCGCCTCTGATTTTGGAACTCTTGATCGTATAGCCGCCCGGTAATGTTGCTCCGATTTTTGCCAGTGGAACCACATCGCCGGGCTCGATGTTGCGCGCACCGCAGACCACAGGATAAATGCCTTCGCCCGCAGCCACTTCGCAGAAGTGATATTTATCTGTTTCCGGATGGGTTTTTACGGAAAGAATTTTTGCGACAACTACATTGGTAAACGCAGGACCGATCTCCTTTATTTCTTCAACTTCAAGACCAGCCATTGTCAAACGGTAGACAAGTTCTTTTAGAGGAATACTTATATCGACATAATCTCTAAGCCATCTGAGACTTACTAACATAAATGTAAATCCTAAATCTTAGCTGGGATCATTAAAAACTCATGAGGCACATCTTATATTCTAACTACGAATCGTGGATACCCTAAAGAAATTAAAATATCGATATTCAAAATCTCACTGCTTGGATAATGCGGTCTTCCGCAATCATGCTTGTTTAGGATTTAATTATTCGCGGTTGTGATTTGATCCGTCGTGACCTATTTTCATATTTGTTCGACGAAAAATTGCAGTCTTCACATTCAATAATCAAGACCCTGAATATCAAAATTGTTCCAGAAACCTCCTATCATTCTCGAAGAACAACCGGATATCCGATATCCCGTACTTCAACATGGCAATTCTTTCGAGACCTAAGCCGAAAGCGAAACCGGAAAATTCCTCCGGGTCGTAATTTACATTCTTGAAGACCTCAGGGTCTACCATGCCCGAACCGAGTATTTCTAGCCAGCCGCTCTGAGAACAGACTCGACAGCCAGTGCCTCTGCACATGACGCACTTTATATCCACCTCAGCAGAGGGCTCGGTAAAAGGGAAGAAACTGGGACGAAATCTGAGCGCCGTGTCACCTCCGAACATCTGCTTAAGAAATAACGTGAGAATACCTTTCAGATCGCCGAAGGTGACTCCTTTATCAACAAGGAGACCTTCAATCTGATGAAACATGGGGGTATGAGAGATATCGGAATCAGGTCGATACACCCTTCCCGGTGAGAGAATTCTGATCGGTGGCCGTTGCTTTTCCATAACTCTTATTTGAACCGGCGAGGTATGGGTGCGCAGCACTATATTATCTTCCACATAGAATGTATCCTGCATATCTCGTGCAGGGTGGTCTTTGGGAATATTTAAAGCCTCAAAATTGTAATAGTCGAGCTCAATTTCCGGGCCTTGGACGGCTGAGAAGCCGAGGCCCGCAAATATGTCGCAAATATCCTTACAAACCGATGCTACGGGATGTTCCTTACCAAAACGAACTCTTCTGCCTGGGAGTGTTACATCGATTCTATCGCGAAGAAGAACCTCACCCTTCCTGAGAGAGGCTCGATCTTTGAGAGCATTCTCCATTGCGGCGGTCAGCACCACCTTAATTTCATTACAGCGATTCCCAACTTGTGGCCTTATTTCCGGTTCTATATCTCCCAAGCCACGGAGAATCTTTGTTAGAATACCCTTTCTTCCCAAATATTTGGTTTTTATTGCGAGGAGTTCCTCTTCGGTCTTCGACTTCTTTAACTCTAATTCTGCCTGCCTTTGAAGCTCCTCAAGATCTTTCAGCATGCCGCCAGCTTACCTTTTGCGATACCGACTATCTCAGAAAATCCTCGCGGATCATGAACGGCAAGCTCGGCGAGAATCTTTCTGTCAATCTCCACACCTGCTTTCTTCATGCCGTAGATTAACCGACTATATGATATTTCATTGATTCGAGCAGCCGCATTAATTCTCGCAATCCACAGCTTTCTGAAATCTCTTTTTCGCACTCTTCTGTCCCTATAGGCGTACTTCATCGCCCTTTCGACGGCTTCCGTGGCGGTCTTCAACAAACGGCTTCGAGCACCAAAAAAGCCCTTAGCCATTTTCAGGATTTTTCGTCTTTTTTTCTTAGCAGTGATGCTTCTTTTTACTCTCGGCATATCCCTTTATCTCCCAGCTCTTATCAAAATGACTATTAGATCCAACGATCAATTCAAAAAATATTCGCTTCAAATATCGCATTTTCTCGCCTACATATATGGAATTAGCATCTTAATTCCATGGGTGTCCCTTTTGTCAAGAATAGCAGCCTTCCTCAAATTCCTCTTTCTCTTTGTCGTTTTTTTTGTGAGAATGTGGCTACCGTATGCCTTACTCCTCTTCACCTTGCCGGTTCCTGTCAGGCTAAACCGTTTGGCCGCGCCCCTGTGTGTTTTCATCTTTGGCATTAAATCACCCCTCTTGCATGAAAAATTCCAACTTCAAATTTCTAAATCCTAGACAAGGTCAAAATGCAGCTGCCGGAACTTTGAAGATTCTTCGCAATCGCGTCTTTTATCGTTTAGGATTTTGGATTCAGAATCAAGTTCTTTGTAACTCCCTATTTCTTGGGAGATACCATCATAATCATGTTTCTGCCCTCTAGCTTAGGATGCTGATCAATAATGCTCACATCTACCAGCGCCTTTTGCACGTCCTCCATAATCTTCCTGCCCAGGTCGGTATAAGCCATTTCACGCCCCCTGAACATCATAGTTATTTTCACCTTGTCGTTCTGACTGAGAAATTTTTTGATATGCTTGATCTTTACTTGCAGGTCATGTTCATCGGTCTTCGGTCTTATCCTTATCTCTTTTACCTGAATCGTGCTCTGACTTTTTTTAGCAACCTGTTGCTTCTTGCTCTGCTGGTATCTAAATTTTCCATAATCCATGATCCGACAAACTGGCGGTGAAGAATTGGGAGAGACCTCAACCAAATCCAGTCCTGCCTTGGATGCCACCTCCAGCGCCTCCGTCAGAGACATAATACCCAGCTGTTTGCCTTCATCAATCACTCTGACATCAGTTGCCTTGATCTCTTCATTTATGTTCAAATCCTTAGCTATGCGACACCTCCAGAATAATATTAACGCGGAACACTAATATCCTAAATACATTCTAATGTCAAAGAATCCAGAAGCTCCGGACCTTCGGCTCATATATTTTTTTTGAAGCTGACTTTTCACGTCCAAGAATCTCCTTATGCCGGCTACTGATGCAGCGCAGACTTTTCCCTTACCAATTCAATAAACTCATTAACGCCGATGGCGCCAAGGTCCTTACCGCTTCGCTCACGGGGCGAAACCTTGTTCGATTCCATCTCCCGATCACCGATTACCAGCATATAGGGTACTTTCTGCATCTGTGCTTCTCTGATCTTAAAACCCAGTTTCTCATTCCTGAAATCCCTCTCCACGCGAATTCCCGCTTCGATCAGCTTAATGTAGACCCTTTCTCCATAAGGAATATGCTTGTCCGTAACTGTCATCAGAACTGCCTGGACTGGAGAGAGCCAGACAGGAAAGGCACCGGCATGATGTTCTATTAACACACCCATAAACCGCTCGATTGCACCTAATATCACCCTGTGCAACATTACGGGGCGATGTTTTTCCCCGTCTGCACCGATATAGCTGAGATCAAATCGATCCGGAAGTGTAAAATCGCACTGAATCGTCGCACATTGCCACTTTCTCTTCAGGGCATCTTTCAGCTTGAAATCAATCTTGGGTCCATAAAAGGCGCCATCTCCTTCATTGACCTCATATTCAATTTTGTTTATTTTAAGGGCTCCCTCTAAGGCCGCTGTTGCCATTTCCCATTCCTCATCAGAGCCTATAGATTTTTCCGGCCTCGTACTGAGCTCTACGTCGTAGTCAAAACCAAAAACTTTCATCGCATAGCTTACGAAATCTGCAATGGCGGTGATTTCACCATTTAACTGCTCCGGTGTGCACAGAATGTGTGCATCATCCTGGGTGAACTGACGCACTCTCATGAGGCCGTGCAGGACACCGGTTTTCTCATGTCGGTGGACCGTACCGAGTTCGAAATACCGGAGCGGCAAGTCGCGGTAGCTGCGAATCTTCGATTTATATATCAGCATATGCGAGAGGCAGTTCATGGGTTTTATGCCATAGGCCTGATTTTCTACCTCCGTGAAATACATGTTTTCTCTGTAATGGTCAAAATGCCCGGATCTTTTCCACAGATCTGCTTTTAGTATCTGAGGTCCCATGACCATTTCGTAACCCCGTTTCAGATGCTCTTTCTTCTCCCAGTCCTCGATAATGGTTCGGAGTCTGGTTCCTTTGGGATGAAAGATGATGAGACCGGGACCTACTTCATCATTCATCTGGAACAGGTCTAATTCTCTCCCCAGTTTCCGGTGATCCCTCTTCTTAGCCTCTTCGACGATATGCAGATATTCGGCAAGTGCTTCTTCCGAAGCAAAGCCTGTCCCATATATGCGTTGGAGCATCTTATTTCGCTCGTCGCCACGCCAATATGCCCCCGCCACATTTAACAACTTAAAAGCTCTGATTATACCGGTAGATGGGATATGAGGTCCTCGACATAAATCTACGTAGCCGCCTTGGCTGTACAAACTGATTGTTTTTACATCCTCGGGTAACTCGCCAAGAAGTTCGACTTTATAAGTCTCGCCCCTTTCCTTGAAAAAAGAGATGGCCTCTTGCCTCGACATCTCACGGCGAACGAAGGGATAATCAGCGGCTATGATCTCCCGCATACGTTCTTCAATTTTCGTAAGATCTTCCGGGGTAAAGTTCTCCCTATAATCAAAGTCATAATAAAAGCCTTCTTCGATAGAAGGACCTATAGTAATCTGAACCCCGTCAAACAAATCCTTTACCGCTTGTGCCATGACATGCGATATGCTGTGGCGTAGAATTTCGAGACCTTCCTTCGCTTCAATATTGATTAACGAAAGCGTGGCAGGTTCCTCAATAATCGGACGGCTCAAATCAACGGGCTTATTATTGAGCTTCGCCGCAACTGTTATAGATAGCATTTCCTTTTCCCATGATGCAATAATTTCTTTAATCGTCGTACCGTGTTTATACTGACCGACAGAACCATCCGGTAATATGATCCTTATTTGATTTATTTCATTCATATACTAAAATCCGAAGTCTTTAACATATAAACGATTTTGAGACACAGTCAACCATGCTCCCATAAGAAAGGGCATCACCGCAAATTCCCTGCTGATGCCCCTACCAATAATTAAATCGTCATATCTGTTTTTTATTTCTTACTGATAAAAATGGTAGGCACGCAGGGATTTGAACCCTGGACATCCACCGCGTCAGGATGGCGCTCTCCCCCTGAGCTACGTGCCTACGTCAGGGCTCTCCAAAAGAAGGGAACGATTTTTAACAGTAAAACTGCGTTATGTCAAGCAAATATTGCGATTTGCTTATTTTCGAAGGCATGCCTTCTACACGTCTAAGCCGTGTAATTGTTTAGTTTAATGCCCCTGAACATATAATTCAGTCCGGAAATTATGGTGAACGCTACTGTGACCCATAGTATAATCATAAGCCACACGTAATCAATAGTTGCCGGAAGAATACGGGAGACGAGGAAAAAAACCAGAGTGAGTAATTGCAGCATCGTTGTGAGCTTGCCGATGAATGACGGGCGGATCTCATACGGGATGGACATGATTGACAGTATGGCAACGCCAACAAGAATGATAAAATCCCTGCTGATTACGATGACCGTGAACCATCCGGGGATTACTCCCTTGATAGACAAAGTCACAAAACAGCTTGCGAAAAGTGCCTTATCGGCTATCGGATCCAAATATGAACCGAGCACTGTCTGCTGGTTCAATATACGGGCAAAAAAGCCGTCAAGGGCATCCGTAATCCCTGAAACAACCAACAGAATGAGTGCCTTGGAAAATGCCCCCTGCATGAGAAAGATAACCGTGATAGGCACAAGAAGGATTCTCACCAGTGTCAACAGATTGGGCAGGTTCATTGGCTGCTATGTCCGGTTTGCACTATGGAATTATTATATGTTCTTAGTCCGATGCCAATTCCTTATCTCTCGCCTTGTTCCAGTCTACCCACTCGTCGCGATCTTCCTTTTCAGTAAAGTCTCGTGGTTTTTGCGGCGTTCCATCAGCAGTAATGCTGATCTGTTGCATCGATTTAATAATGAAGACCCATTCCTCCATTGTAACTTTCTTCGGACCGGGAATCGGGGTGGGTCCCGCGATTTTCTGGGGAGGACCGATCATTGGAGACGGCTCCACGGCAGGACCGCCGCCTGATACCTGTACGGTTCCGTCATACACCCTTACCAGGGCCGATTTGTCTTTCTCCACATTCATACGATAAATCGTACCCCTTACACCGGCTACGGCATTTTCGGACCGCAGCTCAAACTGACCCCTTTTTCCCACGGCCTTGCTGACATTGGCCCAGGTCATTCCTACAGCTACATGAAACCTCATGTTCCTCTGTGCGGTATCACCACCGGAATCAACCTGAAGAACCTTAAAATGGGAGTTGCCTGCAAAACGCACGGCTGAATAGTCCGGTAATATGAGCTCCACTCTCGCTTTAGAACCCGTATTGACTTCATCTCCGCCTCTAAGAGTATCTCCCAAGTTCAACGAACGCCATGTCTTTTTCCCGGCTTGAAGAATCTGAGCCGATCCCTCCATAACATTGACCTTTGCTTCACCCCTGCCAATCTTGAGTTCCATAATCCTCTTTGCCGCGAGCACTTGGGCGCCAACCAAAACAAATGACATTACGCACAAAAAAAATATCGTTTTCTTCATCTGCGCCTCCGTATTTCATGGTCAAACATACATATCCCGAAACCGCAATCCGGAAAACATCTTGCAGAGTTTGTCTTAGGCCTTTTGCACGTTCAAAAGGCTGCGGAGCAATGTTATCCTGGAGAATCAGGACCATCTGGCAAAGTCTGCATGGCTTTATCTACGACTTCCTGCATAGCCGGTTCATAGGCCTGGTACGACTCCATTTCAAGCTCTTCCCGTGAAATTCCGTAATTCCTCTTAACGGTTCTACTGCGGTAACTCCATAGCGTTTCCCCCGTCTTTGCACTACGCAGTTCGAAAAACACCGAGACGCGTGTAGGCGCGTAAACAAACGAAAACTCAGTGGAGCATTCTTCTAAAGAAGCATACAGTACAGCATCGACACCGAGTAGATCACCTATGGCCTTGGGAGGAATATTTTCTCTCTTGAAATCCATATTGCCCTTATATATTTTGGCAAGTTTTTCATCGATGCTCTGTAAGGGAACTTTAGGATAGCCTTTGAAATAAAGTTCATTAAGAATCATTTCCCTCAGCATCTGACCAACTCTCGCAGCACCTGATTTAATATTCACAGGTAATATGGCAATAAGTCTTGTGTCTTTCTTGCTGTAATAGGGATTCACACTGTAGGGTTGTTTCGCTGCGCAACCCTGCACTACGATTAGTGCACTTATCATCACGAATATTCGACAAAACCGACTTATCAATATCAAAGCCTCACTCTATCCATTCGAGGGCGCTCAATGTCCCATGGAAGGGATCATGTCAGCCTCATTTCTATTTCAGGAAGGTGACATCAAAATAATTTTTACCTATGGGACCAGTTATCAGAGAAAAATGCCCCGTCTTCATCAGTTCATCCGATAATGTCTGAACCGGTCCCTGAAAATCCAGACTCAGCTCTGCCGTACCCCAAGCGATCTGACGCTGATAAACATTTCTGACGCCCTTCACATTTGTCTTCAGCAGTTCCTTGGCTTTTATATAGTCGGCACAGCTTGTCAGGCCTCTTACTGTAACCGCTATCTCTGTTGAGGCAACTCTAAGCTTTTCCATCTTAAGAAGACCGAGGGTTTGAAGATCATCCCTTATGCTACCTATAAATACTGCTGATCTGACATTAACCGCATAGGCTTTTTGGAGTTGTCGCTCGCTGCTGATTTTGTAATCATGAATATATTGGTCACTTCTGGCATATATCCCGTCTCTGATCTCCTGAAACATTTTATTATCAAGCGTCTGCAGAGGAATCAACGATGCTACTGCCTGTTCTACAGCGTTTCGCAAAGCATCATTTATGGCGTCATTTCGAGCTCTCGCTAAATCATTGTCGGTTATGAGTCCCGTACCCTCTGTCACTACCGACCAAATATTCCCATTATCCTGTGAAAATCCCTCAGGGATCAAAAGGAAAGAAGAAGCTGCAATTACAAATACAATAATAAAAAGCCGATTCATCTCTTCAACTTGTTGATTTCTTCTCTGATGATTCTCTCGGCAATCTCAGGAACTATCTCCTTCGCAAGCCTTTCAGCAATTTCACTGACCCTTTTTGTTATTTCATCATTAAGTCCTGGATCATTAAGATATCCGCCGGAACCCTTTTCAACCGTGTCTACGAGGTCATAGACTTCATTTCCCTGTCTCGGCACTCTCTCGTAAACCCGGCCATCGATCACAATGATTTCTCGTTCGTGTTTGGTTTCAGCGCCGACCTTATCATCTATGACGTCAATAAGGTCGTAAATCCTGTCATGCGTCTTCAATAGACGGCCGTCTACAAGGACATCCTCAGTTCTCGTATCTGGGATGTTTTCCTTGCTGCCTTCCCGTAACACACCAACCAAATGTTTGGATATCGCATCCATATACACTCCCACACTGCAAGCGGCATTTAAACCTTTGCGTCTTTGTATAAAAACTCGATGATCTGCGCAGTAGCAAGCGCTCTCAACGTGTCCGCTTTATCGCTCGCACTTTTTACAAAGCCCGCATCACTTATCTCACTTCATGGCTTTTTTCTAAAAAGATAATAGTGCCTTATATAGGCCGGATTATTGGTGAGTTATCACACCTACGCGAACTGTTCAAGGAAATAGTGGAGCCATTCTTATCCCATCAAATATGTTTCGCCACCAACTGGTAGACCCTTTTTTTGGGGATTCCCAATTCTTTAGCGAGTTCTTCGATGATGTCCCTCCGGGAAGAATCTGAACATTGCGTCAACTCTTCATATTTCGCCAAAATTTCATCATCGGAAAACGAAGAACGGATAGTTTCGCTTCCCCCTATGACGAGCGTAACTTCACCTTTGACAACCCTTTCCTGCAGCTGGTTGATCACTTCACACACTGTTCCCCGTATGATTTCTTCAAAGATTTTAGTCATTTCCCTCAATACTACAGTATTTCGGTTGCCCAGAATTTCTCCAATATCGCGAAGTGACTCTTTGAGCCTCCTAGGGGATTCATAGAACACCAGGGTCTTCGCTTCATCCATGATAGTTGATAAAAAATGCTTTCTCTTGACTGATCGCGACGGCAAGAATCCATAAAATGCAAAAGAATCAGTGGGCAGACCGGATACGGAGAGCGCCGTGACAACCGCTGAGACACCGGGAACGGGAATAATCTCTATTCCGTCGGCAATAGCTTTACTGACAAGAACATACCCAGGATCGGATATGCCCGGGGTTCCGGCATCCGATACCATTGCCACATCGATACCCTCATTCATTTTAGAAATCAGAACGCGGCTCTTCCTGTCCTCGATACGATCATACAGACTCGTCATGGGCGTGTTAATCTTATAAGTTCCCAACAGTTTTCTTGTCCTTCTTGTATCCTCGGCCGCTATAATCCCAACTTTCTTGAGCACTCTTATGGCCCGTAGGGTTATATCCTCAAGGTTCCCAATAGGGGTTGCCACGATGTAAAGCGCGCCTTTTTTTATATTATTGCCCATATGGAAAAAAGATTAAATGAGATATATTGAACAATTTAAATAACCTCGAGTACGTTTTCTTATTGACATATCGAGATGGTTTTCGTTTAATACCAAACCTGATAAAAAAAAACCATCAAAACAAACTCGAGGTTGCTATAAATAGCGGGAGAAAGCGATTCTGAACATGCATATCGGAGATATAGAAGCATCCCCGTCATAAACCGACATGAAGCGCATACTGATTACAGGCGGTGCAGGATTCTTAGGTTCTCACCTCTGCGATAGACTTATCGAACAGGGTAACGAAGTCCTATGCCTGGATAATTTTTTCACCGGGAGCAAGGAGAATATCATCCATCTCCTTGCAAACCCTCGTTTTGAATTAATCAGGCACGACATCATCAACCCTATTTTCCTCGAGATGGATCATATCTATAACCTCGCCTGTCCGGCTTCGCCGGTGCACTACCAGCACAACCCTATCAAGACGATCAAGACCAATGTGATGGGGACCATCAATGCCCTCGGTATGGCGAAGCGCCTCAATGCGAAGATTCTCCAAGCATCGACCTCGGAGGTATATGGAGACCCCGATGTGCATCCCCAAAGGGAAGAATACTGGGGAAGGGTCAACCCTATAGGACCGAGAAGCTGCTACGACGAGGGGAAAAGGGCGGCGGAATGTCTCATGATGGATTACCACCGCCAGAACAATGTTAAAGTTAAGATTGCCAGAATATTTAACACTTATGGTCCACGTATGGCGATGAACGACGGACGCGTAGTCAGCAACTTCGTCGTACAGGCATTGAAGGGCGAAGATATCACGGTATATGGCGATGGTTCTCAGACCAGATCATTTTGCTATGTTGACGATATGATAGACGGCCTAATCATGATGATGGAAAGTGATGACAGTTTCCTCGGTCCCGTAAACCTGGGAAACCCTCACGAATTCAGAATCATAGATTTGGCGAAGACTGTAATAGACATGACCGGAAACCGCTCGAAGATTGTGTATAGGCCCCTGCCCCAAGATGACCCAATGCAGCGCAACCCTGACATTGCCATAGCGAGGAAAATATTGGGCTGGCAGCCGCATGTGAATTTGGAGAAAGGCCTGGAGTGGACAATTGAATATTTTCGCAAAGCAATCTAAGGATTAGAGGCTCCCATGAAATTCAAAAAAAATATCCTGTGTATCGGGGCCGGGTATGTAGGCGGTCCAACAATGGCTATGATTGCATACAAATGTCCGCAGTATAGGGTCACAATCGTCGACATCAATCCGATCCGCATTGCGGAATGGAACTCCAATGACCTCCCCATCTATGAACCGGGACTGGGCGAAATCATTAAGGCAACAAGAGGCAAGAACCTCTTTTTCAGTACCGATATTGAAAGCGGCATTAGGGACAACGATATCATCTTCGTCAGTGTCAATACGCCGACCAAGACATTCGGAGCGGGTGCAGGCATGGCGGCAGACCTCCAGTACTGGGAAAAAACAGCCAGGCAGATCCTTCAGTATTCGGCATCATCAAAGATAGTCATAGAAAAGAGCACCCTCCCCGTAAAAACAGCTCTAGCAATGGAAAAAATACTCAACTATACAAAAAACTCGGTTTCTTTCGATGTCCTTTCCAATCCTGAATTTCTGGCTGAGGGCTCGGCTATGACGGATCTCGAAAATCCTGATCGGGTCCTTATAGGATGCCAGGATACAAAAAGCGGATTAGCTGCCAGGGACACTCTTGTGGAAATATATGCGAACTGGGTGCCTCGGGAAAAAATCATCACTTCCAATATCTGGAGCAGTGAGCTTTCGAAAATTGTATCGAACGCCTTTCTGGCACAGAGAATATCATCCATCAACGCCATCTCGGCACTCTGCGAAAAGACGGACGCCGACATCACCGAGGTATCAAAGGCCGTCGGTATGGACAGCCGGATCGGCAGCAAGTATCTCAACGCCAGTATCGGCTTCGGTGGTTCCTGCTTCAAGAAGGACATCCTCAACCTGGTCTATCTATGCCGGCACTATGGTCTTCATGACGTTGCCGATTACTGGGAAAGTGTTGTCCGAATCAACCAGTATCAGCAGGAACGCTTCATATTGAATATGCTGGCCGCCATGTTCAACACCCTTGCCGGCAAGAAGATCTGCCTTTTTGGTTTTGCATTTAAAGCAAACACAGGTGACACAAGAGAAAGCCCTGCCATTTACATCACCAGGAGGCTGCTTGAGGAGAAGGCGGAGATCGTTATCACCGACCCGAAGGCGCTGAAAAATGCCAAGGAAGACCTTGCAGGCGTGGAAGGCAAGGTTAGCTTCATAGAAGATCCCTACAAGGCAGCCGAAGGATGCCACGCTATCGCCATACTGACAGAGTGGGATGCATACCGGAACCTCGATTTTCAGAAAATATATGATACCATGACCAAACCTGCATCCATCTTTGACGGGAGGAACATAATTGACCACATGCGATGTTTTGATATCGGCTTCAATGTCTATCCTACCGGCAAACCGACATTAACCCATTCTTGAAGTCAATGACCCCCATCGATTCCTTCAATATTACTGGTCATCGGCACCGGAATACTTGGCCTGTCCGTTGCAGAAGAGCTTTCTGCAGAGTGTAGGCGAGTATTGCTTCTTGAAAAAACGACGGCTTTGACAAGAGACAAGCAGTGGCAACAGTGAAGTAATGTTCGCCGGCATTTATTACCCTCACGGCATTCTCAATACTTGTTTGTGTACAGAGGCAAGCCGTCTTCTCTATGATCTATGCAGGAAAGGAAACATTTCTCATCAGCGAATCGGTAAACTGATTGTTGCTGCCAACGACGAAGAATGTGAACGACTCGAAGTCATAAAAAAGCATGCCGAGAGAAATGGCGTATCAGATCTCAGCATGCTGGTAATGAAGCAAGCCTTGACCCTCAAACCGGAGGTCAGTGCAAAGGCTGCCATCTATTCTCCATTCATCGAGATTATCGATGTCGTGGCCTGATGCGCTCTTTCTCAATAAATGCCAAAAAAGGTACTGTGGTCTCTCTCCGATCTAAGGTGACAGTCATTCACACAAAAAGATGGCATCTATGGATTGGAAACAAACGGGGAGAATACCGATTTCAGACCACGGTCATGATCAACAGCGCCGGTCTTTATTCCGACATTATCGCCGCTCTGGCCGGCATTAATATAAAACGGTGTGGTTACCGCATGAAGCACTGCAAAGGAAATCATTTTTCCGCCTCCCCTGCTTCGAGACTGAATCATCTGGTTTATCTCGTGCTCCCAGAAAATACGAAAAGCCTCGGCATCCATGCCACTCTGGATCTCGGCAACCGTGTTAAGTTCGGCCCGGACAGTCAGTACATAGATGAAATCGAACACAGAATAGATGAAGGGGGAAGGGAATTGTTATATCAATCCATCAGAAATTACCTGCCCGTGATCAAGCCGGAATAGCCCCATCGGGACATGTGTGGCATTCGTCCGAAACTCCAGGCTCCCGGTTACGTCTACCGCGACTTCATCAGTACGGATGAAAGCGATACAGGATATCCCGAACTGATAAATTTCATCGGCATTGAATCTCCCGGATTGGCCTCCTGTGCCGCCATCACGCAGTATGTAAGGGCCATCGTGGCTACCTGCCTATAGGAGCAGAGTTCGGGAAGAAAGTCTCAAAATCCAAGGCATTCATCAAATGCATTATGGGTTGGAATTAAATGGCAAGTTCGAAGGCGTTTCGTATAAGCTCTATAGTACTCCCGTCAGACAGCATCTTGATCGCCACGATGTCGAATCTTGCAATGCAGAGAGGTATTTCTCTTTTAAATACGTGAGGGAAATTTTTGGAATCTTCTTCTAGTTTTCTAAATCTACGTCAAGCTGGGATCGCTACACTCTTCCGTTTTCCTGCTCTTAACCTCCACAGATTCAATCGCATCCCCAGCTTTTGCCACAATGTCAATCTCTCCCAAGGGGCACTTGTAATTGGGTGCGACATCCGACAGCGATTACCCTTCAAAAATAGGCAACAGCTATATCCTCTCCTTTCTCTCGGGTCAGTATCCTATCAGAACCCTTCATTATCGCTTCCGTTGCCGCAAAATGTTTTTAAAACTCCATTTCGGTATTCGTGTGGAGGAGACTCTTGTCTTTAAGTACGAAAGACCTTCGATGAATCTTGCAATGCCCGTGCTTCTTAATCGCCTCTCTATGTTCCGCTGTAGCATAACCTTTGTTCTTGGAAAAATTATATTGCGGGAACTGGCGATGATAGATCTCCATGATTCTGTCTCTGGAGACTTTGGCAATTATAGAGGCAGATGCTACGGAGACGCTTCGCGCATCGCCTTTCACAATGGTTTCCTGGGGAATGGAGAGAAAAATACGATGTAATCCGTCAATGAGCAGATAGTCGGGCGTTAGAGAAAGATTTAATGTGGCCTCCTTCATAGCCGCCAGTGACGCCTGGAATATGTTCACTTCGTCAATAACCGAAGACTCGATAACACCGAGGCCAATGGAAAGAGCATCTCGTCTTATGATTTCGGAAAGGCTGTCTCTCTTCTTAGCCGGAAGTTGCTTCGAATCTTTAATTTCCCTGTTCTTGTAGTCGGGGGGAAGTATCACTGCCGCAGCGACAACGGGACCCGCAAGGGGACCTCTGCCCACCTCATCAATGCCAGCTATTGATCTATAACCAAGTTGACGTGCTCGCCGTTCGAAACTGTTCATAATCGGGATAAAGAACTTGCAAACGTGGGTTCTGAGGGGCTGACCAAAGAAGGGGAAACTTTCCCGCATCCCTTAATGTGAAGATTTAGCTGATACGGGGAAACTCCTCTGCGCATGGCTTTTTTAATACCTATTTCCCCATTTCTTTGATTCTTGCTTTTTTCCCTCTTAATCCGCGCAAGTAGTATAGGCGGGAACGCCTCACTTTGCCGCGATTGACTATCTCGATCCTATCTATGACCGGTGAATGAAGGGGAAATGTCCTTTCAACTCCTACACCGTAGGAAACCTTCCTCACCGTGAAGCTCGACCGGCAATCGCCCCGTTTTTTTCGGATAACGACGCCTTCAAAGGCCTGTATTCTCTGCTTCTGTCCCTCCACAATTCTCACATACACTCTAACGGTATCGCCGGGCTTGAAACTAGGAATGTCTCCTCTCATCTGCTCTTTTTCAAGCATTTCCATTGAATTCATATCGAAAATTCCTCCTTAATAGCATCTCTCACAAATATTTTTTAATATCTTCGAGTGTTTTTATGTCCTCATCAGATAGTTTTATTTTTTCCAGCAAGTCCGGCCGCCTCAAATATGTTCTTCTTAGCGATTCCTTCCTGCGCCATGAATCAATCTCCCGGTGATTACCAGACACCAATACCTCGGGAACCTGCCAGTCACGGTAGCTGCCGGGACGTGTATACTGGGGATACTCCAACAAGCCGGTAGAAAACGAATCATTAGATGCGGAGTCATTATTTCCCAGAACACCCGGGATCAGACGGGCAACGACTTCAATGATGACCATAGCCGAAAGCTCCCCACCCGTCAAAATAAAATCGCCTATCGAAATCTCCCTGTCAACCAGATGACCCCTTACCCTTTCGTCCACACCTTCATAATGACCGCATACGAGAACAATGCGCAAATGGCGAGACATTTCCTCCGCTATCTTCTGGTTGAAGGTTTCTCCCTGGGGGGTCAGGAGGACTACTAGGGCATTATCCCTTGAGGGTGCGATTAACGTGAGAGCCTTGTCTATTGGTTCCACTTTCATGACCATGCCGCCGCCGCCTCCGTAAGGGGCGTCATCCGTCATCCTATGCTTATCTTCAGCGTAGTCGCGGATGTTGTGGAGATGGATTTCCACCATCCCATTCTCCTGCGCTCTCTTCAAGATACTGTGATTAAGCGGGGATTCAAACATTTCGGGGAAGACGGATAGGATATCAAACCTGATCATGGCCTTCTATAAACCTTCAAGCAGTCTTACAACCATCATCCCCCGATCGATATCAATTTTTCGTATCACATCGGCAATGCCTGGCAGCAAAATTTCTCTTTCTACCCCACTGCATACATAGACGTCATTACTCCCTGTAGGGAAAATAGTCTCAATTACGCCTAAAAAGAGGCCCTCCTCCGTAATCACCTTAAGGCCTATCATGTCCCGCCAGTAATATTCGCCTTCCGGCAATTCTTCCAGCCTGTCTGCGGGAATCAGTACACGACAACCAACAAATGCATTCGCACTCTCGAGATTTCCGACGCCTCCTATTTCGAGAAAAAAAATCTTCCCTCTGCTCCGGATGCCCTTCAATTTGAAGGGCCCCTTCATATCATTACCGCAATCTATATATAGTTCGTCAAGGTTTCGAAGCTTGTCATTTGACTCAAGGTACGACACAGCTTTCATGCGCCCCTTAAGTCCGCAGGATTTGACAATCTTGCCAATTTCAAAGAACTGAGTCTGGTTCATTCAATAATTTCTAAGACTGCCCTCTTGCGAAGCTTCGTCGATGCTGCACTTAAAATAGTCCTCATGGCTTTTGCGGTTCTTCCCTGTTTGCCGATAACTTTACCAAGGTCTTCCTTCGCAACTCTAAGTTCGATCACAGAAGTCTGCTCACCAAGCACCTCGGATACTTCTACGGAATCCGGATTATCCACCAAAGACTGAGCTATGTACTTGATCAACTCTTTCATCGTCACAACCTCCACGGATTACTTATGCAATAAATCCATTTGAAATATCGACTTCAGCCGAAAAACCATTCAATTTCGAAATTCAAGACATGGCCCCATTTTTTTCAACTATGTTCACTTCGCGATCCCTTTCTTTGCAAACAACTGCGAAACCGTCAAAGTGGGTATAGCTCCTTTTGAAAGCCAATCGACAACACGTTCCTTTTTCAGGACAACCTCCGCCGGATTTTTTTGAGGATTATAACTTCCCAGAATCTCCAGAAATCTGCCATCTCTCGGAGATTCAGAATCGGCTACCACAATCCTATAATAGGGCCTACCTTTCCCACCAAGTCGCGCCAACCTTATCTTAACTGCCATTCTTATTATCTATCACCTCCTGAAAATTATTATAATTCGCTATGCACACGTTGTTTATAAAGGAAGAACTTTTATTATAATCTATTTTTCCTTTAATTAAAAGGGCAAATTACCCCTGCGAAACGATTTCATCCCTCCCTTTGACGTCAGCTTTTTCATAATCTTCCTCATCTCACCATAATTTTTCAACAGCCTGTTAACGTCCTGGACAGTGGCTCCACTTCCCTTCGCTATCCTTTTTCTTCTTTCGCCATCAATTAAGAGATAATTCGAACGTTCCTTCCTTGTCATAGAATCGATTATCGCCATGGTTCTTATCATTTCTTTCTCATCGGGTGTCGCATGCGCCAGGGCTTTGAGCTTTCCCAATCCGGGAATCATCCCCACGATATCGCCGATAGACCCCATCGACTTTATCTGTTTCAATTGGTCACGGAAATCTTCAAGGGTGAATTCATTCTTTCTGATTTTCTTCTCAAGCTCTCGCGCCTGTTTTTCATCGACTCTAGCCTGCGCCTTTTCGACAAAGGTCAGGATGTCACCCATGCCTAAGATCCGTGAAGCGAGGCGCTCGGGATGACAAACCTCTAAAGCATCTATTTTTTCACCCACACCGATGAACTTTATGGGCTTGCCGATAACTGCTTTCAGCGAGAGTGCTGCGCCGCCCCTTGCATCTCCATCCATCTTGGTCATAATCACGCCATCAATGCCGAGAAGCTCATTAAATTTTCCCGCGACATTCACAGCATCCTGGCCTGTCATGGCATCTGCGACAAGGAGAATTTCCACTGGATTAACTGCATCCTTTATCCTTTTCAGTTCATTCATCATTTCATCGTCTATATGAAGCCGGCCGGCGGTATCTATGATAGTCACCTCATAACCATTGCTCCTTGCCTCATCGACGGCCTGCAGGCACATCCTGACTGGATCATCAGTATCTACGGAAGCATAAATCCCCACACCTTCAATTTTCTCGCCTAAGACCCGCAGCTGCTCTATGGCTGCCGGCCTGTACACATCCGACGAAACGAGGTATACCCTCTTGCCCTCATTGACCAGATGCTGTGCAAGCTTTACCGCTGTCGTAGTTTTGCCACATCCCTGAAGACCGACCATCATTACCGGTGCAGGAAATCGGCCGGATAGTTTCAGTTGAGTGCTTTTTCCTCCCAATAGCTCGACAAGCCGGTCATGGACAATCTTCACGACCTGCTGGCCCGGTGTAATACTGTCAAGAACCTCTTGCCCTACAGCCCTGGACCCGACGTCATCTATAAAGTCTTTGACCACTTTAAAATTGACATCCGCCTCAAGAAGGGCCATGCGTATCTCTCTCAAAGCGGAGACAATATTATCTTCATCAAGGCGACCTCGCCGTTTGAGTTTCTTAAATACGTTTTCTAATTTTTCCGTCAGCGTCTCAAACATCACTCACCGGCATATATCTGCTGATTTTAGTTATTCTTTGCTCCCATCCTAAGAACGACACAGTTAAGTCCCTTGACTGTTCTTGCCACAAGCTCCGCCGCCTTCTGAGCATCTTCCCGATTTTCAAAACCCTCAAGAGTTAAGCGCATCCACTTTCCCTTTTTCGGCACCTGCATTTCTGTAATTCTGGGGGAGAACCCCAAGCCTGTAAGTTTCTTACATAACTGGTCCGCTTTTTCCTTTTCCTTGAAAGAGCCAACCTGTATCTGATATTTCTCCGGTTCATCAGGCGGCCTTATTTCCGTTTGTGTGACGGCAGGAACCGAAGGCTGTTTTTCGTCAGACGCCGCCACTGCCAGAGGCGCTTTCTTTTCTTCAGGCACAATTTCTTCCACCCCTGCCTTGGCGGTTTCTGTCGCTGTTTCGCCTGCGGATACTGCAGTCTCAGCCCTGCTCGACGACCAGCCAAGCTTTCCCATCATAATGCCTCGAAAACCGCGTGAATACTTTTCCGGGTAGGTATCAATATTCTTGCCAACCGTCACACCGAACAGAAAAACAACAAAAAGCAAACAGGACATCCCCACAATAAAGAGAATCAACGCCCGTTTACCAAGTTTCAATTCAAATACGCGAACATTCTTGGATGTCATTTCACTCTTCTACTGTCTTCACATTTTTTCCGGTGCTGAAACTCCCAGTATCCTTAAGGCATTGCCGAGCACGGTCAGAATTGATTTCGTCAGGAAAAGCCTCGCCCTGCTCAGGTCTTCTTCATCAGAAAGCACCTTATGCTTGTTATAATAGCTGTGGAAGAGCGCTGCAAGATCATTAAGGTAAAACGTCAAGCGGTGTGGCTCAAGGGACAGCGCGGCGCCTTCAACCACCTCGGAGAGCCGGGAGATTGTTTTAATTAAGTTAATCTCCTCAGGAAGAGTCAGGAAGCTCAAATCCACTTCATCATACGCCGGCATTTTGTATCCCCGCTCATCGGCATTTCTCATGATGCTGCAAATTCTCGCATGGGCATACTGCACATAGTATACGGGATTCTCGCTGGATTGCCTCTTCGCCAGTTCCAGATCAAAATCCAGGTGACTGTCCGATCGCCTCATCAGGAAATTATACCTTGCTGCGTCTTTTCCCACTTCGTCGACGACTTCCCTCAGGGTCACGAACTCACCGGCACGGGTGGACATGGGGACGGGCTTCCCATCCCGCAAGAGATTCACAAGCTGCACCAGAACGATCTTCAGCGAATCCTTTTCGTGGCCGAGCGCCTCTATGCAGGCAGCCATCCGGGGGATATATCCATGATGGTCGGCCCCCCAGACATCGATAATTTTATCGAAGCCGCGCTGGTACTTATTCTGATGATAGGCTATGTCGGCGGCAAAGTAGGTGGGCTCTCCACTCTTTCTTATAACCACCCTGTCTTTCTCATCCCCAAAAGCTGTGGTCCTGAACCAGACCGTTTCCCCATCGTTGTAAATAAATTTGCTCTGCTCAAGTTGGGCAAGCAGCTTTGCAACTCCATCATCCTTGTAAAGATCCTTCTCACTGAAGTAATTATCGAAAACTACACCGAAGGCCTTTAGATCGTCCTTGATGCCCTGTAGTATTCTACTTGCAGCATATTCGGTAAAAATGCGGACGGTCTCTTCGGGATTTATGTCACGATAGTGGTCACCCTCTCTCGAAATAATTTCCTTGGCTAAATCTTTGATGTAGTCTCCCTGATAGCAGACTTCAGGAAATTCTGCATTCTCGCCGAGAAGTTCGAGGTAACGAAAGAAAATGGACTTCCCCAGGTTGTTCATCTGGTTGCCTGTATCATTAATGTAATATTCGCAAAAAACCGAACACCCTGTTGCCTCAAGGATTTTCGCAATGACATCGCCAACAACTGCACCCCTCGCATGTCCTATGTGCAGAGGTCCAGTGGGATTGGCGCTGACAAATTCTAAATGTATTTTCTTCCCTCTACCGGAATCAGAGGCGCCATACCGATCACCAAGTTTATCGATATCGTGAAGCAAGGTGCGCCATACGTCTTCCCGTATAAATAAGTTCATAAAACCGGGACCTGCGATCTCGATATTTGCCAGCACATCATCTCCGCCGCTGATATTCTTTGAGATGATCTCTGCAATCCGGCGGGGCGGCATTTTGCCCTTCGCACGGGATGCCAGTATCATCGCCACATTGGAAGCATAGTCACCGTGACCGGCATTCTTCGGTATATCGATTTCAATATAGGGGATAGCTTCTGCCTCTATTAACTTTTTCTCAATACAGGCTTTTACGGCTTTTCCCAGCAGTGTTTGCAATCTGCGCTTCATTTAATCACGCACCTTAAGATACCCGCCATTCAAAGATCTCTCAAACTCGTCGGAGAATCACAGTGGCTGAGAAATCATTATTATCCATACTAAAAAAGTTGGCCATATGGCCAACCTCTTATTTGTATAACAGGATTCAAAAGCCAAACCAAGCAGGTTACTAATCAGCCCCAACAGTCACGCCATTCGATTCTCTTTTCCTGCACTTTCCTCGCTATTTAGTACGGTATATTCATACCCCTTCGAAGTCAAGAAATTTTGATAAAAACGTCAGTAGTAAAAGAACAGAAAATTCATCACGTCCGCGCCCACAAACAGGTAGGCTACAGCAGCTATGGACAGGAAAGGGCCAAAAGGCACTGCATATTTCATGTCCTGCCCCTTCATAACCATAGCCGATACACCCACCACTGCGCCAAGCAAGGAGCTCGCAAACAGAACAAAAAACAGAGACTTCCACCCCAAGAAAGCGCCGAGCATGGCAAGCAGCTTGATATCCCCTCCACCCATGCCCTCTCGTTTTGTAATGATTTCATAAATGAAAGCTATGGCAAGGAGACACCCTCCGCCGACCAGGATGCCCAAGAGACCCTCCCAAATCGTTACATCCATAAAAAAAACTGCGAGCAGAAAAAAGACAGGTATCCCCGGCAGACTGATGACATCAGGTATTATCTGGTGACGGAGATCAATAAATGTAATGACGATCAATGCACAGGTAAAGATGAAAGAAGCGAGGTATTTGTAACACAGACCGAATTTTAAGAATAGAAGGAGCGACATAATCGCCGTAATCGCTTCCACAATGGGGTATTGCAAAGAGATCTTATCATGGCAGTCCCTACATTTCCCACGCAAAATAAGGTAACTGATGATGGGAATATTATCGTAAATCCTTACGGCGTGACCGCACTTCTGGCAGTGGGAAGATGGAAGAACGATGGATTGCCCCTCAGGAATCCGGAATATCAAGACATTGAGAAAGCTCCCAACCACAGCACCCACACACGTGAGAAAGATCTCCAGAAATGCGCTCATACAAACCTTGTTAATGCCTTTCGCCTATTTTTCGCAAGAACGTGACCTAACCCTTCGGGCGTTTTAATTACTGCAATAACAATCATCCAATGAATTTTTTGAGCGGTTTACCGATTATCTCTATCAGCCGTCATTGCGGTCCCACTCATAAGGAATATCATTATCATGGGGATGCACCCTGAATTCATCGGGCTCCCTGTAATCGAATGCCTCTGTGGGCGTATTGACCACCACGGCCTCTTCCTGGCAGATGCATTTGAATCCGTGATAAACGAAAGGCGGGATGTGAATCAAAATAGGATCATGTTCACCCGCAAAGAACTCGTTTATCTCACCACATGTAGAAGAATCCAACCTGCCGTCGTAAAGAACAATTTTCATCATGCCTTTTACAACGGCCATATTATCATACTGCTTCTTATGATAATGCCATCCTTTTACAACTCCCGGGTAGGCGGTCGTAATATACACCTGACCGAATTTTTTAAACATCTCATCGTCTGTGCGCAGGATCTCCATTAATCTGCCCCGCTCATCCGGTATGACCTTCAGTTTTTTAACCATGACACCTTCGATCATATTCGACGTCCTCACATTTTGTTTGCTCCTGTCTGCGCCACCATATTACCTGCATATTGCAGGGATTCAAATGTCCCCGCATCGCTCCACCATCCATCAAGAATATCCCACTCCATTTTCCCTTCGTTAATATAGAAATTATTAACGTCTGTAATCTCCAGTTCCCCTCTCTGCGAAGGCTTCAAAGTCTTAATGAATTCGAAAACCCTTTTATCATACATATAAATGCCGATGACGGCAAACTGAGATTTCGGCACGGCAGGTTTTTCTTCAACACGTATAATGCGGTTTCCATCGAAAACAGGAACACCGAACCTCTTGGGATCAGGCACCTCTTTCAGCATAATGCGGGCCCCTTCCCTCTGCTTCTTGAAAGATTCAACTGCCTTTCTGACATTTTTCTCAATGATATTATCCCCCAAGACAACGACAATTTTCCCTTCGTCGGCAAAAAACTCCGCAAGGCTCAGGGCTGCGGCTATTCCCCCCTCTCCCTCCTGATAGGTATAATTGAGATGTCTGAGACCGAAGCCCGCCCCGTTTCCCAAGAGTTTCAGAAATTCGCCCGCATTGTTTCCTCCTGTAACAATCATGATGTCATCAATACCGGCATTCACCAGTATCTTTATGGGATAATAAATCATGGGTTCATCGTAAACCGGAAGGAGATGTTTATTGGTGACCTTTGTAAGAGGATACATTCGACTGCCCAAACCTCCCGCTAAGACAACACCCTTCATGCTTTCTTCTCCTTTTTTGCCGGGACAGGCGTCACCCGTATCCTCAGTGCAAATCCAAGAATAACGGATTAACCCGAAGTCAATCTCAAGACCGATAATTGCGCATTCCTATATCACATTAAATTCCACTCAACAATAGAAACATTCTTTTATTATTCACCCTTTACATCCATGACAGGCGTGATATAAGATGCAGAATACTCAGATAGGAGAATGTACCGTGAGTGATGAATTCTATATGAAACGGGCCCTCAGGCTTGCCCGCAAAGGAGAGGCATGGGTGAGTCCGAACCCTATGGTGGGTGCTGTCATTGTACAGAAGGGCCGGATTATCGGAGAGGGGTATCATCAGGAATTCGGGGGTAATCACGCCGAAATCAATGCGATTAATGCAGTCACTAAACCCACCAAGGGCGCGACCATCTATATTAACCTCGAACCCTGTACTCATTACGGGAAAACACCTCCCTGCATAGAAAGCGTTATTGCAGCCAAACCAGCGAGAGTAGTCATCGGCACCCCTGATGCCAATCCTGCAGTCACAGGCAAAGGCATAGAAGCATTGAAACGCCACGGCATAAAGACAACCGTGGGCGTCCTAGAAGAATTGTGCAAGGAGCTCAATGAACGGTTCTTTAAATTTATGCGGACGGGAATTCCCTTCGTAACCCTCAAGTTCGCCCAAAGCATCGATGGAAGGATTGCCACTGCCTCGGGACATTCCCGGTGGATCAGTTCCGAGCAGTCACTCAAGTTTGCTCACGTATTGAGAAGCCATCATGATGCCGTGCTCGTTGGTTCGGGCACCTTGGCGAAGGATGATCCGGAATTGACTGTTCGCCTAAGCAGGGGCAGAAGCCCTCTCAGGATTGTTGTCGACTCCCATTTGCATATATCTCCTGATGCACGAATTCTGAAAGATCAAGACAAGGCCAAAACTATAGTCGCAACCATTAATAATGCGGACCGCAAAAAACGCGCCCGGCTTACGGATTGCGGAATTGAAGTGCTGGCAGTTGACACCGATAAGGATCGCCGTGTGGATCTGATGAGACTTCTTATGGAACTGGGAAAAAGGAATGTCTCCTCTGTCCTCGTCGAAGGCGGAGCAGACATTATCACATCCATGTTGGTGGAACAACTGCCAGATAGAGTAGTCATAATTATTGCTCCGAAGATTGTAGGCAAAGGGCTTGAGGCGATCGGCGATCTTGGTATCAAGAGCATAAATGAGTCGCTCAGACTTGCCTACAGAAAAGTCCGCAGACTTGGCGACGACCTGATCATCGATGGCAGAATAGAAAAAAAGAGCCCGCAGTAAGAAGCGGTACTTGAGTGGCAAATCACAATTCGTCTTTTCCGTAGAAAGCATTAAAGGAGGAAACCTTGGCTGATAAATTCGTCAGTGAAAGAAATATTAGATTCTTGCTCTATGAAGTTTTCGATGCAACCTCCCTCCTCAAATATCCTCGCTATGCCGATCATAGCCGGGAGGCCTTCGACATGATCCTTGAAACAGCCATGAAAGTGGGAAGGGATGTCTTCAAACCCACCTTACGGGAAATGGATAAAAACCAACCGGAATTTGTCGATGGCCGGGTTAAGGTTCATCCACAGGTGAAGGAGATCATGCAGATTTGCGGCGCAGGCGGCTGGATATCCGCCACCGCCCCTGCCGAACTGGGTGGGCAGCAGATCCCCGTGATATTGGGATTCGTCCCCATGTTCATCTTCTCCGCAGCGAATTACGCAGGGAGCGTCTATCCCTACCTCACCGACGGCGCCGCCCATCTCATATATTCCTTTGGCACTGAAGAACTGATCAATGCCTATTTACCCAGGATGTACGCCGGCGACTGGCAGGGTACCATGGCCCTCACGGAGCCTCAGGCGGGGAGTTCCCTGTCTGATATAACCACCCTTGCTGAACCCAGTGACCAAGGGTACTACCGCATACGGGGACAAAAAATATTTATATCAGCAGGAGATCATGATGGTGTGCAAAACGTAGTACATCTTCTTCTGGCGCGGATTGCCGGCGCTCCTGCAGGCGTGAAAGGTATTTCTCTATTTGTCGTCCCGAAGATGCGACCTGATGGTAGTGGCGCACTCATCTCTAACGATGTCCACGTAACGGGAATCTACCACAAGATGGGTTACCGCGGGGCGCCCATCACCCAGCTGAGCTTCGGCGAGAACAATGACTGCAGGGGCCATCTCGTAGGACAGCCGAACCGGGGACTCTCCCATATGTTTCAGTTGATGAACGAGGCACGAATTGCCGTAGGCATAGCTGCCACCGGCATTGCTTCCGCCGCCTATTATGCGGCGCTGGAATATACCCGGGAGCGGCCCCAGGGAAGACCGCTTGCCGCGAAAGATCCTTCGTCTCCTCAAATTCCCATCATTGAACACCATGACGTGAAAAGGATGCTTCTCTTCCAGCGTGCCGTCGTCGAAGGTTCCCTTTCACTCCTCATGCAATGCGGCAAATATGTCGATCTGGAAAAGGTCCTTGAAGGAAAGGCAAAAGAGAAATACACCCTCCTTCTGGAGATTCTCACGCCTGTGGCCAAGAGCTATCCTGCGGAGATGGGAATCCTTTCCGTAAGCCAAGCCTTGCAATGTCTCGGCGGCTACGGATACTGCGATGAGTTTCCCCTGGAACAATTCTATCGCGACGCGCGCATTCATCCCATTCACGAGGGAACCACGGGTATTCAAGCCCTCGATCTCCTGGGCCGCAAGGTTCCCATGAAGAACGGAGAAGCAACCATGCTGCTTATCCAGGAGATCGAAAAGACCATCGCCATCGCCAAAGATGAGCCGCAGTTGCGGGCTTACGCTGGGGAACTCGAAGAAGCTGCGGATAAACTCAAGAAGGTCACGGCACAACTCGTCAGACTTGCCATGCAGGGAAAGACGGACCTTTTCCTGGCAAACGCAACACTTTATCTGGAATTCTTCGGCATCATAACCATAGGTTGGCAGTGGCTCCTCCAGGCCCTTGCCGCCTACAAGGCCTTACAGATCAATCCCGCCGTGACGGATATGAATTTCTATCAGGGCAAGCTGTATACCTTCCGGTATTTTTTCCAGTACGAACTCCCCAAAATCGAGGGTTTGGCAAAGAGCCTGCTCGCAAGCAACGGGATAACATTAGATATGATGAAGGATTTTTTCTGAGAGAATGATCCGAGAATTCATATCTGAGTGGGATTGGCAGTACCTGCTCGCAGTTTGATTTTCTCGGAAAAATTTCTTTTTTCATACTCTTCTTTTTTCCGGAAATAGATTCCTCCTGTGAAGACGAAATATAATCCCTGATAACCTGTATTTTTTATTGTTATCTTGTTGTTTTCAATCATCCATAGGGTGACCAAGAAATAAGATTTCCCCTCCGTCATCATTCTGCCTCAGCCTTATAGACGACTCTAATAAGAATAGTTAGCATACACAAGAAATGGCCGATTGCTTTTTTAATGACCTGTGGTATAGAGATAAGATGCATGAAAAAGAAGTAACACAGCAAACAACATCGTCCTGAACATTGAGACGCGGGGCCATTTTAGGAGACCTGCAATGACCGTAGAATTTGGACTTCTGCTACTCGAATCCGCACTGCTTGTCGTCACCATTATACTTCTGCTTTATGGCATTCATGAGGGAAAACGAAGAGATGACCTGCTAAGGGAAGTCGGGAGGGCTACAAAGGTCCTTACGCGTCAGGAATATTTCTTTTCCATAATGAACGCAATGCTTGATGCTAAACAGGAGATAATAGGATGCATTACCGGTACGCCACCCTCCAGTGATGATATGCAGATGACCAGGCGTATTGCGGATGCTATCGAGAATATGACCAGGAAAGGGGTGACCATCAAATACCTTCTGCCGAAATTCCCGGACCGCCTGCAGATCGGCGTTCAATACACAAAAGCGGGAGCCGAGATCCGCTTCAGCAGTTGTCTTATGGTCCATAGTATTCGTTATACTGTGGTCGACGAGAGAATTGTGGTTATTGGCATCCCAGAAAGTATAGGTGAGAGGGAGGCGACAAAAAAGGGATATACGATACCATCCGAAGGGCTTGCTATCGTCCTCAAAAATTACTTTAATGACTGCGAAAAACAGATGAGCCTGAAAGAATATATACTGGAAGTAATAGAACAGACCGGCGCTACAGTCGAGCATCTGGCAAGGGAGTTTCGTCTGGACGAAAAGGAACTGAAGAAACTTGTTGAATGAGAGATGACGCGTTTCAGTGGATCATGCCATGATAAAGGCATGCGGCAAGTTGCCTCTTGGGAAAGGTCTTCTCATGCTATAGGGGCAAAAGAAGAAAAGAGTAATGGATGCGAGCCCAATTCTTACGCGTAAGGAGATGGTTCAAAAATTGGGTGGGCCGTCATGTGGCTCGCCTGTCCTTTACTGTAATTTCTTCACCTGACGGGGGAAGCAACATTCCCAGTTTGGCATACCATCTTCTTCATTGCGAAGTTTCATGGTCCACTCGCCCTTGCTTATCTCCGTCGCAATAATAGAGCTGCCAACAACCTTCTTACCCCTCACTTCAACCTGGTCGCCGGCTTTAAATTTCAGCTTCTGATTGTTCATGAACCACTTGGGCCCCATATAGACAACATAACTGTTGCCTTGATCTGTAACGAAGTGCATTTGCAGAGCGTCTTTCGTGCCAGGCATATTTTCAACCTTCTCCACCTTGCCGGATTCGATCACAATTGCTTCATTTCCCTCCAGTCCTGTCTGGATCGGACCTGGAACTCCGAAAGACCACGCACCCGATGAATTAGTGGACCCTGGTACCTGCGATTTTTCCTGAGCTAATGATGCCTGTGCAAACATTAGATTCACCGCAAGAGCCGTTGTAACTAACATAATCCATATTGCCCTTTTTCTCATACTCTCCTCCTTGCAACTCAGATTTATTTTGTCGACCCACCCGATTATGAACTTAAAGACTTAAAAAACTTTAAATGTTCTAGATAGAGGGGCTGTCGCCATTGAGTCGGTGGCGTTGCACTCAATGCTGCAGGTAATTTTTTCTACCTGCAAATGCCCTCGTTATAAAAATGCTTCATCATGAATTAATTTGCAATAAGGCATAGACTGATTTGCTGCATCAAAAATCATTAGTTAGTCTTCTATTGCTCAGAGAATTCGAGATGATAAATGAGGGATTGCCTGATTGAATTGACGACAATAGCCCTATAAATGTTTTTATATATAATAATATGGAAATCCTCACTTAACATTATTGAACAAAATTCGAAGGGGAAATAATGTGATGCAACGGTTGCAAGTTAAGTTGTGCTTGCCGGCCCCGGGGCCTCGTCGTTCGACTACTATAAAGGCAATTCCGGTACAACCGACTGGCTGCCTGTCCCGGAAGCGGCGCAGAAGGCATTTCCGAGTGTCGAACGGATTATGCGAGAGAAAATTGTCCGCCGCTGATAGATAAATCGACAAGCTCGACCGTCGCGAATATCCTGAAGCGACAACCTTAAAGAAATATCCGGGGGAACGTTAGTGTTGAGATGAATGAATTATGGTAAAGATCAAAAGAGTTTATGAACAAATATCTCCAGGCGATGGCAAGCGTATCCTTGTAGATCGTCTCTGGCCCAGGGGAATCAAGAAAGAAGATGCCGCCGTCGACGAATGGCTTAAGGACATTGCACCCAGCACTGAGCTCAGACAATGGTACTCCCACGATCCAGAAAAGTGGGTCGGGTTCAAGAAACGCTATAAAATAGAACTCAAAGATAGAATGGGAATTATCGGTCGGCTTCGTCAGGAATCTAAAAAGGGCACGATCACCCTCCTGTTTTCCGCCAAGGCGACGGAACTCAATAACGCGGCCGCCCTCAGGGAGTTTATTGAAGAGTGAGGCAGCGGTGATCTGCTCATGGTCAAAAATGATGAGCAGGCGCAAACTATAAGAACTCATTGGCAGGTGTGTCATGTTCAGACAGAGATATGTGCTTGAAGAGATGTTTGCCACGACAGGTATTGCCATCAATGGCAGCAGTCCGTGGGATATGCACGTAAGAGATGAACGTATTTTCGCACGGCTCCTGCAGGACAGAA